>OLOQ01000591.1_pt1 | contig 41127 bp, 34 predicted proteins | sample 1673101 | NCBI WGS metagenome assembly OLOQ01 (sample SAMEA3136754, study PRJEB25190) | human gut metagenome | biome: human gut; feature: human-associated habitat; material: faeces | place: Austria | collected 2013 | reverse complement strand
CGACATCTTCGACCTCCTTTGACGGCGCCTTCGCGGCGCGGTTTGGGTGCATGTTACGACCGCTTTGCACGGTCGACCTGTAAGTTTACCTTAGATGCCGGCGATTGCGAAGTCGAGCAGCCGCTCCGCCAGCGGATACACGGTAACGTCGAAATACCGGCCGATCACGTCAATGCCGGTCCACATGGGCAGCAGATATAGCACGATGATAAGTATCGGCATGGCGTATTGCTGCAGACGGTAGTAGTTGGCGAGCGCCTTACCTTTGAGGAATGGGACGATGATCGACGAGCCGTCGAGCGGTGGGATCGGGATGAGGTTAAAGAACGCGAGCGACAGGTTGACCACGATAAACGTGGCGCCGAAGTTCATGATCTGTGACGCTACGGCAAAGGATATGCTTGCATAGAGGTTGCCGTACGTTACTTGCATGAGAGCGGCAGCGAGGCACGCGAGGGCGATGTTTGATGCGGGGCCGGCCACGCTCACCAGGACCTCGTCGCGCTTGGGGTGCTTGAGGTTGTTGAGGTAGACAGGCACCGGCTTGGCAAAGGCGAACACCGGGCCGCCGGCCGCGAGCATGAGCAGCGGCAGGATGATGGTGCCAAACGGGTCGATATGTTTAAGCGGGTTGAGCGACACGCGGCCGCGCGAACGGGCCGTCTTGTCGCCGAGCGCCCAGGCTGCGGCAGCGTGCGCGCTTTCGTGGATGACGATACCCACGATGACGGCAACGGCGCTCGCGAGCAGGTTCATGAGGTAGCTGCTGGACATAGCGCTCCCCTAGCGGACGCGGCGCGAGGCGCGCGTGAGCAGGTAGTCGATCACAAACAGGATCACGGCGACGATGGCGTAATCCAGGCGGAACACGCCGCCAAAGGGCGACGTGATGACGCCATAGCCGGCGATGGCGCTCGGCAGTGCGCGCGAAAGCTCAACGACAAAGCCTACGATCTGCAGCTTGGCGGTGAGGCCGCTAAAACACAGCAGCACGGTCATCGCGCTCATAAAGATGCCGCAGATGCGACAGGCGATGGCGATGATGCTCATCGCCACGGCAGCGGCCTTACGAGAGTTCACGCGCAGTCTCCTCTTCGATCTGGGTGGAAAGCTCCAGCCATTCGTCCTCGAGCTTGGGCAGCTCTTGCTTAAGGCCGTTATATTCCCCCAGCGCGGCGTTGAACTTGTCCTGATCGGCATAAAGCTCTTCGCTTGCCATCAATTCCATAAGCTCGTCATAGCGGGCGCGCTTTTTGTCGAGCTCCGCCTCGATCTTCTTGAGCTGGTTACGCACGCCCTTGAGCTTTTTGTTGAGCGCGGCGCGGGCCTGGGCCTCGGCGCGCTTTTGCTCCTTGGTCTTTTTGCCCTCGGCAGGCTTGGAAGCGGTGGCGGGGGTGTCGGGCTGGGCCGCGGTGACCTTAGCGGACTTTGTCGCGGCCGGCGCACTCTCCCCTGCTGCCTCGGCGGCGGCGCGGGCTGCGAGGTCCTCACGTTTGTAGAGGTAGTAGTCGTAGTCACCGTCGTAGACCGTGACCTTGCCGTCGCGGATGTCGATGATGCGGTTGGCCACGGCACGCACCAGGTGCTCGTCATGGCTGATCAGCACGATGGTGCCGGGGAAGTTTTGCAGGGCATTCTCGAGCATATCCACCGAGTCGATGTCCAGGTGGTTGGTGGGCTCGTCCAGGCACAGGAGCGCTTCGGGGGCCACAAGCATCTTGGCCAGTGCCAGACGCGCTTTTTCGCCGCCGGAGAGGACGCGAACCTGCTTCTCGATGGAGTCGTTGTCGCTAAACAGGAAGGCGCCCAGCAGGCTGCGCTGCTGCGGCACGGTCCACTTGGGCGTGACGGTGTCAATCTCTTGCAGAACGGTGTTGGACTCGGTCATGCCCTCGAGCGCGTGCTGGGCGTAGTAGGCCACGCCCACGTTGGTGCCCAGGTCCCGGGTGCCGGTGGTGGGCGGCTCCAGGCCGGCGAGGATCTTCATGAGCGTGGACTTGCCGGCGCCGTTGGGGCCAACGAGTGCCACGTGTTCGCCGCGGTAGAGCTTGAGGTCGATGTCGCTGTAGATGTGCTTGTTGCCGTAGGACTTGGATACACCCTCGAGGCCCACGACCATGTCGCCGGAGCGCGGCGGATCGGGGAACTTAAAGTCAATGTGCTTGTGGCCCTCGGGCAGGATGACGAGCTCCTTTTTGATCTGCTCGATCTTGCGGATGCGCTCCTGGGCCTGGGCGGCCTTGGTGGGCTTGTAGCGGAACTTGTCAACGAAGACCTGCATGTGGGCGATGTCGCGCTCCTGGGCGGCACGCTTGGCGCGCATCTGCTCCAGGTTGTCCTCGCGCTGCTTAAGGTAGCTGCTGTAGTTGCCGGTGTAGGTGGTCACGCGACGGTTTTCGAGCGCGGCGACGTGGTCGACACAGGCGTCCATGAAGGCACGGTCGTGGCTGACGATGAGGACGGCACCGTCGTAGTTGGCGATAAAGCCGCGCAGCCACTGGACGCTTTCGAGGTCCAAGTGGTTGGTGGGCTCGTCGAGCAGCAGCAGGTCGGGATGGCGCAGGAAGAGCTTTGCCAGCGCGATGCGCATCTGCCAGCCGCCCGAGAACTCGGAGCACGGGCGCTCAAAGTCGGTGACCTTAAAGCCCAGGCCGGACAGGATCTTGCGGGCGTTGCTCTCGAGCTCGTAGCCGCCCAGGTGCTCAAAGCGGTCCTGGACCTGGCCGTACTCGTTAAGGAGTGCGTCGACGTCCTTGCCCTGCTCGGAGAGCTCGGTGATTTGGGCCTGCAGCTCGTTGGCGCGCTCGCCCATGCGGCGGATTTCCTTGGCCGCCGCCATGACCTCGGCGAGGATGGTGGTGTCCTTTTGCTCCAGGTTGGTTTCCTGCTCTAGGTAGCCCACCTGGCAGTCCTTTGCGTACTGGACCTGGCCGGCGTCGGGGCTTTCGAGGCCCATGATGATCTTGAGCATGGTGGTTTTTCCGGCGCCGTTGGGTCCCACGAGCGCAAAGCGCTCGCCGGGGTTGATCTGGAAGGACGCGCCGCTAAAGAGGACGCGCGCGCCGAAGCTTTTTTCGATCTTGTCGACCAGGAGGATCATGGTGCCGCCTTTGACCTTGTGTGCCTATATGAAAAAAGGCCCCAACTTGCGTTGGAGCCTCATTCAATGCTCGGGTGGAGACGAGGGGGATCGAACCCCTGACCTCTTGACTGCCAGTCAAGCGCTCTCCCAGCTGAGCTACGCCCCCGTGCGAAGAAGTACTATACGGGAACTCCCCCGCCGATGCAAGGACAATTTCGGAAAAACTTTCGTGATCGCCGGCGCACACGGGACCGCGCCAGCCCGCGGGGCGCCTGACCCCCGCACAGCCCGTACGCCGGCCGACTTGGCACGCGGAACACGACCCGCCCCGTGCAACAGGATTTTCCGTGCACCGCCAGTCCCATTATCGGGTCTGACTGCGAAGTGCCCCTCCCCTGCGCTTCAGAACCATGCCGGTTTACTACGATGAATCAGGAATGTCCGACCACACACACCTTTTGGCGTAACCGGCGGGCTCTCTACCTGCGGTTTTACAAATGGAGAACACGCGGTGCTTGGGAGTCGCCGATCCGTCGTAGTAAACCGGCATGGTTTTGAAATGGCATCAGGTTGATTTCACGCATAAATATGTTGGAGCCCTGAAATATAGGCTTTAACTTTTTCTAAAACACGTCTTTTCCGCGACGCGCCTAGATTAGTTGTTGTTTAGCATCGGATTTGATCTTGCGTTGTGCGACTTGCTCGTGCATGGTAGTATTTCACGACGTGAAGCGAAGAAATTTGGCCTGAGTTGCCTTGGTTAGAATTGCATTCACCGTTCATAAGGGCTCTTGGCGCAACGGTTAGCGCAGGGGACTCATAATCCCTGGGTTCTGGGTTCGAATCCCGGAGGGCCCACCAGAGTATTTCGAGGCCGGGCATTACGCCCGGCCTCTTTGTTATTGGGCTGCAGACTAGCTTTGTCATCCAGAGACGTAAAGTTATCAACATTCATATTCGTAATTAACAATGGGTATGTCGCCAAGATGCTACCCAGCCAACACATGGCATAAATCAATTGATATGAAAAAAGGCCCCAACTTGCGTTGGAGCCTCATTCAATGCTCGGGTGGAGACGAGGGGGATCGAACCCCTGACCTCTTGACTGCCAGTCAAGCGCTCTCCCAGCTGAGCTACGCCCCCGTGCGAAAAAGTACTATACGGGAACTCGGACGGCGATGCAAGGACAATTTTGTAAAATATTATGCGGCGCGTTGAACGGGAGCGGGGCCGAAGAGACACACGATGCCCGACATAGTCCGCGGGGCGAGCCCCGCGGGCGGCGGCAAGCCCACTGCCTCCCTTTGCAGGGCTCGGCATGTCGCCCCAGGTGTCGCCGGCCAGACCAAAGCGATCCGCGGTGCTTCCGGGGGCTGAGCCCCTCCGCACGCCTTCGGGCCAATTTACGGAACCGTCTGTAGCTAGCCCCAGCTGGTCGCTTTATAAAACAGACCGGTTTACTACGATGATTCCCGGATTTTCGACCTCACATCTAATTTCGCAAAATGGGCAGGCGATCTACCTGCGGTTTTACGAGCGGCGAATTCGGTGTGCTCAGCTACCCCCAATCCAACGTAGTAAACCGGCATGGTTTTAAAATGGCACTTAATTACTGGCAGCATATAAAGTATTAAAAATGCTCAGTTGGGCATTATTACTTACCAATATCAAGCCAATTGCACAGAACGTTGGCCCGCAATCTGGTCTCAGCGCATCTCATCGCCTCGGTTTTTGGTTTGTAGCGCAACTCCAATCGCTCACACACACTGTGAATGATGGCATCAAGCTGATTGTGATCATTGAGCATGTCATGGGTTACAAGTAATACGTCGTATCCCATGCTCTGCAATGCCGTCATTCGGGTTGCATCGTGGTCAAGCACAGCGCCCGATCCATGAATAACCTCTCCTTGAAGTTCGATAATCACAGCCTTCATTGTAATTGGGTTCACGATGACGATGTCTCCATAACAGATTTTCTGACCTGCGATTTTCCGAGCTGAATTCGACAGCGGTGTTAAGTCGTTGACGAATATGTTTTTAAACTCCGCTCCGCCGGCACGCCTCGGATGACTTAGCAACATGATTCCAGCAACTTCTAGCGGGGATGCAGCAATACCCATTACCTGCTGTGCAGCTTCGTAGAATTGCCTTCCCCACATTTCGCCCTTAACCTTCTCTGTAAATCTGTGCAGTTCTTCTATTTCAATTAGAGGCTTTCTCATCCAGAGAGATGTGTCCTTTCCGTTAGCTTTATTTCCGGATCCGTCATCCTGCTGCCCACTTTGATCATTCTCGCTGTCCTTCTGGTGCGCCCGAGCATAGACTCGCTTCCATGGGATCTCATCTTGATTTTCGTCTAGTTCAAACAGACTTTCTGTGGTGTACTGCTCTTCTTCTGATTTTGCCTGCTCAAGTGCCATGTCGACCGCGGGCGATGGTTTAAAAACCGAGAACCATCCGCAGAACTCGTACATAGCCAGAACTAGATCGCATGAAGACAGGCTTCGAGTCATGGTGAATAACGTATTAAGAGGGTCTGTGACGCTAAAGCCCATACCTGAGTCGATGGAAACCTTCTCTGTATAGGCGCTGTTCCATCGGATGGTCCGTCTTGTCTCGGAATGCAGGTTACTTCGTGTTGATGCTGCTGTGATGACTGGCGTCTTAAGGACGTCGGTCACGAAAGGGGCTTGGGATAGAGCTCGCCAGCCGTCTTCGGAGTTGGGTAGGCGCGGGTAGAGGCTGCGCACCTGCGGTGGGCAGCGCCAGTAGCGGAATGCGGTGTTTGCGCAGACGATTTCGTCCATTTGCGCCCCCCTGGTATCGACCGTAGGTCATGCGGATTGTGATCATGGCCGATTATCTACCGGGACATCATGCGGGTAAGTACCGGAAGCAAACCAAAAGCTTGACGAGTTCTGCCGAAAAACCACCGTGTGATAGAAATCCGCTGGAAGGCGCTTTGGGCATGTGGTCCCTATCTCCACATTTGTGCTCGGATCACAGGGGGAATTCAATGAAAATTCGCATGCGTTTTATACAAAACGGGCAATGGCGTCAGCAAAAAGGGTGCGATAGAAAATGGCGCCATAGACGACTACGATTTGTTTTTGGTGTCACTTTTGGTGTCACCCTTGGTGTCAAAAAGAAAAAGGCCAGAGGCTTAATACCTCTGACCTGTGCTTTAGATGGTGGGCGATACAAGATTCGAACTTGTGACCCCATCCGTGTGAAGGATATGCTCTACCCCTGAGCCAATCGCCCGTCGCCTTTCGGCAAAAGAGATACTATCATAGCCGCGCGTGGTTTACCAAGAACTTTTTGCCCCCGATTTTAAATTCGTGGGCGCAAGCCGCGTCATCGCACCTAAGGCAACCAGCAAACCGCCAGCTAAACCACCCTTTATCGCTTGATCCACGAGGTCTCGGGGCGGCAGATAAGTCGCGCGTTGTTGTAGGCCATGTCGAGCGTGAGACAGGTACGCGCGGCGTAAAAGCCGTCCTCGCGCTGAATGGTCAGCGCCAGCTCGGGCTTGTCGCCGGTTAGGCATAGCGGCAGCAGCAGCTGGATCCGGCCGCCGTAGAACTGCGGCACGGCGAGCGTGTAGTTGGCGGCGGCACGGCGGGCGGCTTCGACGACGGCACCCTCAAAGGCGCGGCGCAGCAGCAACGAGTTGTCCTCCCCCATCAGGCTGGCGGGAATGCGCGTAAGGTTCTCCTCGTCGCCCAGAATGTGGTCGATGTTGGATCGGATGGGCAGGCGGTAGTCAAAGACCAGCTCGGAGGGGTCCTCGGCAAAGCGCACGCGGCACGGAAGGTACTCAAACGAGACCAGCATGGGGTCGCTCTCCTTAAAGAAGCCCTTCAAAAACCAGCGCTGGCGTGCGTCGGGCTTGGTGTTGGGCTCAAACAGACCGTAGATGGTCTCGTAACGGCGCGTGTACAGGCCGGTGTTAAACAGGCAGCGGTCGCCATCGAATACCAGCGGCAGGTTGGACGGTGCGGTCTGGTCAACGTCGCGCTCAGTCAGGAACACCGCGCGGCTAAACGAAAACGACAGGTAGTTTTTGAGGATGCGGTTGCTAGGACCCCAGTCCTCGGGATCGGCGAGGTCGACCAGACGGTCGTAACAGGGCTCGGGGCAAAATGCAAAGTCGTAGACATTGCTGCACAGGGTGCTGGGGATTTCCATGTGGTGTCCAATCCATTCAATAACCGGCGTGCGGATGCTTAGATTCTATACGTGCGACGGGTCCCCCTCGCCCACAACACAATCACGGCGCAGCTCTTCGGCGAGCTCGCTGGTCGTGCGGCTACTAGAAATGAGGTCCTGGATCCAGGCGTAGTACTGGTTGTCTTTGGGCTCGGGGCTATCGGACAGCACGACCGGGGTGCCGGCGAACCTTAAGACGGACAACGCAAAGACAAGGCTGGTACGTTTGTTGCCGTCCTCAAAGATGTGGTCCTTGACCATGTGCTCGGCCACGTAGGTAACCTGGTCAAAGATGTCTGCGAAGCGATCGGCCGGCGATTGGCCGAATATCGTACAGAATGCACCCGCAAGCACGGACTCGACGCGTCCAAGCTCAAGCGCGGCCCGGTCACCCGTGGCGTCGGTCGTATAGCAGCGCCCGACCGTCATCAGCGTGCTGTGTAGGCGCATCACGGCCGCTGCCATGGCCTCGAGCGAACCGGCATCATCGAGCACGAGCGGCGCGAATGGATGAGCGCTCCGCTGCATAGCCGCCATCATGAGTTCTCCAAGAGCCTGAGCGCGTTGGGCATGCCCTCAATGGTCAGCCGAACAGCTTCATCGATTGACGTGGCGCCGCCGAGCAAAATCGGTGATGCTGGATTTGCCACGTGCGCAGTTGATTGATCTTCTTGAGCAACGCAATCAGCGCCATCATCTTGTTGAACATAGCTCCAAGGCATGTCTGACTCCTCTATAGCTTTACAGACGAAATAGCCTGCGAGTCGTACTCCAGTGCAATCGGCTGCCAAACGAGGTCTTCGATGGAACAGTGTAGGGTATTTGCGAGCGCCAATGCCGAGGAAACCGAGGCGCGGCGTAGGTCAAGCTGATTCTGCTCGTAGAGTTGTATGGCGCGAAGTTTAACCCCCGATTGGGCGGCGAGCTGTTTTTGCGTTAGTCCGGCCGCCTTTCGTGCCGCTTTGAGGCCCTTTTTGTCTGCCTGGGCGTTGTTCCATTTATCAATGACAATCTGGGCGAATTTGTCTTCTGAGGCCTCGTGGAGCGGATGGTACGAGCTGATGACCCAATCGAGCGGAGCGACTTCGAGTAGCTCATTAAAGCCCAAGCTGCTCATCCATTGCGCGTAGGCCAAAACCCAGCCCGCCCAATACTGAGGCGAACGGTCGAACGGATAGGTCTCCCTGCATTCGACGGGGGTCAGTCCCGCATGAGCGATAATATCGCGCGCGAGCTCGTCGCCCGCCATGCCGCAGACGACGCGAGGCATACCGCGCTCAAACTGTTTCATCTCAAGAGCGCTCGACAGGATCGCCGTCAACTCGGCTGGAGTCAGTCCTTGGTCACAGAGGGCAAAATCGACCGCCTCGCCCAGCGTTCTCACGGCATCCTCGAGATGCATCTCACTGTAGGCGTGGGTCATCGCCCGTCATCCCCTCTCGAATGATATCGACGATACGGATTCCCTCAAATGGATTTTCGGCAAGTGGCTGCCGATATTCAATACTGGCTTCTAAGACTCTCCGAGTTCGGAAGTGCGGGGAAAGACCGAGTTCCGCCAAGCAGACCCCGGTTATACCCTTTCGTGAGCTGCGGTTTTGACGCCAAAATTTGGTTTGTGCTCGGCTGGTTGCGATTTTTCCCCGCACTTCCGGAAATGGGCGTTATGGCTGTGTTGTGCACGGCAAGAAAAGCGCCGAGAAAAGGGCAATCAAGCGGCAGCCGGTAGTCTTGGGAAGCGTTATGGGTATTGCGGTGGCTGCAAGCCTTTACCGGATGAGGTCTGCCAGGCACAACTCGCCCTTGGGGATCTTCGAAAGTCGCTTGTATTCCCTGGCGGCTGCCGTAAGCGAATCGGCATCCCAATAACTTTTGAGGAAGCCTTCCCTCTTTACCTCGTGCATGTCGAGCTCCTGTTTGCAGAAGTCGCTCGGTTTCATGCGTCCGCCGTGCCAGCGTCTCCACGAGCCCTCTCGAATAATGGCCAGCACCTCTATCTCGGGATGGGTCACGTAGCTAACCACCGGGAAGCGGCCGGCGTACAGGTTGCCGAGTTTGAAGCGTTCTTTCCTCGAGTCCAGCACCCTGACGATGCAGACTGGCCAGTCATAGTCTAAGTTGAGGTAGTTATCTTGGATATCGGAGGCTTTGCGCAGACGGGTGACGTCCACGACGTCGGCCTCTGGAAAGACGAGCGCGTCCGCCTCAAGGAGAATGTCCACGGCCACCTGTTCCGCTGTTCCCTCGCAGGAGATGATCGGATGATATCCCGCAAAGCGAAAACCGTTATCACTGCTCACCGGACACCTCCCCTGCGACGAGCTCCTTAAGCGCGCGCACGTCGGCGTAGCGCGGAGCGGTCCCCTTCACAAAGTTCGAGGCGAATACCTCCGACTTCTTGTTCTCAATGCGCTCCACACGGTCGGAGTACTTCACCACGCGCGCACCGCAGTCGCGTCGGGCGAGAAAAAACACGTTGTCCTTGCGGTGTACGTGATCGAGGAGCTGCGGGTAGTGAGTCGTGAAAACCAGCGTCGCGCCGTTGGGGTTGGTCCCGCGGGCGGCAAACAGATCAAGCACGACGTTAACCAGTTGGCGGTTAAGGTGGTTCTCCACCTCGTCGACTAAAAGGTAGCCGCCGGAGCGCAGGACCCTCATCGCGCGCTGCACCAGCCCTAGGCCACGTACAGTGCCGGAGGAGAGCACCTCGGTGAGCCCCCGCTCGGAGATCGTGATGGGCTCGCGACCTGTAAACGTCAGTACGAAGGCGCGACCGGAGTCCCGGACCTCAAGGTGCTCGATGCCAGAGTCGAAAACACGAAGCACGTCGTCGAGACCGTTGAATTGCTCAGTGAGGCGGAAGCCACCGTCGCGCAATGCTGTCGCTCGGATGCGATGGCCGAAGTCCTTGGCGAGCACAGCGGCTGCGACGGAAACGTCAGGCGGCGTAAGCGCCGCCCAAGAGTCCGGCATCCGAGCACGGTCGCACAGCGGGGACGCGAGTTTCTCGATTTCGGCCCAAGATGCCAGAGTCGAGCGCTTGAGGGCCTTGGCCGGCAGCGAAGAAATCACCTCATCGGAGAACGTCAGCTCGGGACCGTCGTCGCCTCCTTCGACAGTCTGCAGCACCGACTCGAGCAAGTAAAGACGATCTGCGTGCCATATGACGCACTTGAGCTTGGACGGGCCGTCGAACGCGGCGGGGAACGTTGATGGGAGCCCGCCGCCGCGCGCCGGAGAGCCGTCAACAATGCGGCAGGCGAGCTCCAGCAGGTTCAGTGCTGTTGTCTTGCCCGTAGCGTTAATGCCCGCCAGCGCAACGACGCTATTCACGTAGAGATGGTCCGCCAGTTCGAAAGCCGACTCATCGGAGGCCGTCAGGCGGTCGGAGGCGAACAGGTCGATTTCGAATAACCCGTCTTCGAACATCGAGAGATGGTCGAAGCAAACCTTTAACAACTTCATCTCAAGCCTTTCGAATACTTGAAACAGAATTTATGGCTCAAGTATAACACATGAAGGATATCGCGAATTAAGCCTGCCACTAGGCAGAAAAGGCTTATCCGCATTGCCGACCTCGTCGATATGCAGGTTCAAATGCTTAGACATTTGATCAAATCGTACAAAAATGGCGAGGTACGTACCTCGCCGATCTGGCACCTCCAAGACGACAGTCTCTTCGGTGGTTAAATTCTCTCACGCTTCAGGAGCTTTTAGAGCTGCATCGATTAGATCGGCGCCGTTGTCGAAGCGACCGGACTCCCCCGTCACTAAGAACGCATCACCTTCGCGAATGGCCTGGAGGGTCACCGAGTTTGGTTCTTTGGAAGGGAAAGGCCGCGGGCTGGCATTCGCAAGCTCCTCGTCCTGCTTGCAGTGCTTCATAGACACGCACCTCATCCTGCTCGATGCTTTTGCGGAAGGCCGGGCGCATGTGCTCTGGTGGGTTGGTGACGACATCGACCTTTCTCCCAAGTTCCATCTCGATCTCATAGGAGAGTTCGTAAAGCGTGCCGAACGTCATGGTGTTGCCGCAAACTAGGCGCAAGTCAATATCGCTATCGGGCGTTTGCTCGCCTCGGGCAAACGAGCCAAATAAATATGCTTCGCTGACGTCGTATTGAGTCAGCACGCGGGAGACGGCAGTGGATATGTCGGTAGTCGAAATCATGGGTTATTTACCGTTCAACAGTAGAACGTCAGAGGGCCAGCGCCGAAACCGCCAGTCCGGCTTTTTGGCGTTCGGCGAGCTCGAAGATAAACGGGGCGTTTGATCTAACAAATTCTGTCAAGAAATTGAGATCATCAGCAGTAAATCCTTCGACGCTGAACCATTTGACCGCAGGCAAGAAGCATTCCGCATGGTCAAAGCCAAAGTCAACCGGGCGCTCGACAGCTACGCGAACGGTTCCGTCTTCTCTTGTCTCTGAGTAGGCAAACTGGGTGCCATCATCAAGCTGAACATAGCTCCAAAACATGACTACCTCCTTAGTGTTTGCATTTGAGTATAAAGAACGGAGTGGATTTAGCACTAGGTGAATTGAATTAATCCAATAAGACCCGAACCCTGCCGGCTGGCTGCACAAGCGATAGTCCTTGTTGTGGAAATGCATATGGCTGCACGTTAGACATTGCATGCATAAATAGTAACGCTCCCTTGCCGAAAGCGTTGCCCTTAAAGCTCCAACAGACCTCTTGTATCGCAGCCAGGTGCGTCGTACCGCATCAGCAACGATATGCGGCGCTCAGAAGCACTGTCCCCAGCAGGAATAGCGTTATGGAGGCAGCTATCCAGTAGCTGTCGCCAGTCTTGGGAAGCGCCGGTGTTGTTGCCATAGCGGATTTGGGCTTGGTCGTCTTGGTGACTGTGGTCTTGGTGACCGTTATCTTGGGCGTCGTAGCCACGGGTTTCACCGCAGGATCCGTCGCCGAACCCGCACCGGGTTGCCCCGCAGCAGGGTCGGCGCCACCAGCAGGCTCGCCCGTGCCGTCACCCGGCACATCGCGCGCGTCGCTCTCCCCCGCCGGGGCGGTGGTGCCATCGGGCTCAATCACCACGTGCGGTGCCACGGCTCCACCAGCATCCACCACGCTGACAACGCCAAAGGCTCCGCCCACAGGCGTCACAAAGTGCGCGGCCACGAGCGATCCGCGATCGCAGGCAACGCCGGCATCCGTACCGGTTGCATCCAGCCGGGACGCATCCACAGCAAGCGTCTTGCTCGCTGCGTCTGTCCCAAATCCCTCGTCGAGCAAGCGCACGCCATAAAAGCGCAAGCCCGCATCGGATCCCGCGCCCGCGGCAGTAAGGTGCCCGCCGGCGCGTACGGTCAAGCTACCTGCGGCAATGCCGGCCACCGTCTGGTCAATAACGCCGGCCCCGTCGGCCCTCGCATCCACCGTGCAGCCGTCCACCACCAGCGCCTGGGCCACATGGATCCCGCATTGCGAACCCGTCGCCGTGAGCGAGCCCGAGCCGCGAAGCGTAAGGTTTCCCCACACCTCCATGCCGCTCATGGAAATGTCCGCATCGGGCGCATGCGTCTCGACCACGGAGTTTTGCCCCACAAGCGTCACCACCAAGTTGCCGTCGGCGCCGATGGCTTCGCCTGCATAGCCGGTGAGCTCCAGATGGTCGGCATCCGTCCAAGCCCATCCGGGACCCGACACGCCCGGCTCGTAGTGCGTGGCGCCCGCGATGAACAGGCTGTCCGCGCCCGCGGCATAAGAAGGCCCGCCCAGCAAAACGCAAAGGCAGGCCATGACAGTAAGCAGGATGTAGTGTCGGCTGGTGTGGAACGCGGTGGCAAACATAACCGCTCCGATCTTCGCAAGAGCCAATGGAAACTGCGCCAGAAAACTACCTGGTAGCAGCAGTTATTAGTGTAGCGAGATCAGATAACGGGAAAAGAAGAAAACCCGTGATTGAACCTCGGAATTAGGTGTAAATCGTTTTGCCAGTCGGTGAAAGGAGTTGCAGCCCGCACGATTAAATGCGCAGGCTCCATCTCCTGTTATTTACCAGAATCAAATACGTCAGTTATAAGTTCAGGCAAGTCCGTCCACACTTGATAAGAGGAGACGTTGTCCGGATTGCTCTGCCTTGCGCGACGCTTATCGTCTGTATTGTGCTTAGCAGCATTGGCTAAAGCTTGGCCCTTGTTGCCGCTAATCATTTCTAGATTTACAGACTTGTACTTTGACGCGGACGACCTGTTGGGGTCTGTGGATTTTAGTACGCCAAGATCGCGCGCCCGTTTCTCGCATTGAGGAGTCGATGCATAACTTTCAGAACATGACGAAACGTGGTCAATAAGCCATACTTCAAAACATGGATTTGAAATTGCAAGTTTGACTCCTTTGACCCTAGCTTCGCGCTCTGCAGCAGCTAGATTCCTGAATTCGTCCGAGTCAACAACAATCCATACAGAATTTAGTTCGTCTATTTCGCCTGCTTTAACGGCCTTTTTATCTGACTCGAGCTCACGGGACACCTTCTTCGCTACCTTTAGTGGATCTCCGTCGATATACCTATATTGCACACTTCCGCGAACATCCATTTCATTAATTAGGAAGTTGAAGTATTCGGTTTCGGTCACCCTGCCGTTGGACACAATCAGATGGCGCTTTCGCTTTGCTCTCGTTTGCTTTTTGCGTCCGCGAGCAAGCCCTCTCCTTTCTGCCTTAGCCATTTATGTCAGCGCCTTCTTTCATGAGTTGGGCCATAAGTTGATGAAAGCTTGGGTTGGGCAGTGGCACATAGACACCGTTCAAATAATTGCGGCCCAGATTCTCATTTGCGCGAGGAGAATACTCCATTGCGGCAATTAATTGAGAAGTTCCCTCTGAGTCCTTTTCAACAAACCAGACCTGATCGCGTTCAAGCACCTCTTCCATGGGGCTCGTTCGCGTCATCAAGGTGACATCATGAGTAGAAAAGATGAGCTGCGCACCATTTGGATTTGTTTCAGAATCAGAAAACAGCGAAACAAAGTCGCGTAGGAGCGTGGGATGAAGGCTCGAATCTAGTTCATCAATGAGCGCCAGACTTCCGCTGCTTAACGAGTTTAGAGCCACGAAGAAAAACGCTAGAGCCGCTTTTGTTCCTTCGGATTCCTGGTTTGAGTTGAACCAAAGTCCATCCCCCACCCCTTTATGATGGAAGAATAGGTCATAAGAAAATGACCATTTAAAATCTTCTTCAATTATATTCCGCGCTTCTTCTGGAATGTCTTTAAGATCAACGAACGGCCCTTTTAAACCGAAGACGCTTTCCGCTTGGCGAACATCGATATCGTCAATTCCGATATCGGCAAACTTAATAAGCTGGGATAATACTCGGGCTCGCGAATCGCCTTTGATAAATAATTTCTTAATCTCCGTTAGCTCGTTGGCGTATTGCGTCGCATCATAGCGCTTTACATCGTAAGCAAGCGACTTAAATGCCGGTTGGATTACCGTGCTGCCAGCAGTTGCCGCGGCAGATAAAAAAAGAGAGTTTTTGCGTGTAATATCCCATAGCTGCTTTTTTGCGCCCGTAAAGGAGCTTCCAAATTTAATGGACTGCATTCCATTTACCGAAGTGCGATCGTAAAGAAGGGAGGGTTGCTTTGATCGATAGACGATGAGGTTTTCGTAAGTAACTTCGTTCTTATTTAACCCAAACGAGAACTCGTATTTTTCATTACCGGAAGTAAAGTCAATAGAAAACTCGGTATCGTCGTTGATAGAGTTTGAATCCAGTAAAAAAGGAACAACTGGAATTCGCGTTTGCGCATCGCCTGCTGCGAAGCCAGTACGGACAAAATACGAGACAAAGCTCAGAGCGTCAATGAAATTGGACTTTCCCGAAGCATTGGCACCATACACCGCGGCGACGCGTACGGGACCGAATTCTTTTTTGCTGGAAATTGGTTCGAATGAAAATTGCTGTGCATCTCGAAAACTGAGGTAATTCTTAAAAGAAAAATTGAGGATCATCGTCAGAATCTTTCTAGCCATCGTTCATCTATCACAGGCACACTGTAATTACAAGAACAATTATATGCTTTTAAAGGCAATATCTGCTTGTATTGAACAAATATCTGCCATAAATTGATACTAATTTCAAGATATCCCTTCGGTATTAAGGAGAGGGACTTCTCTGCGCGTTGTCATTGTTGCTAGCGATGGGTGACGAATCTAAGCAGAGTTAGCTCTCAACCCACTTCCCTAAACAAACTCCCCAGTCTCCAGATCAACAAAGTTCGCAAGCTTTATCCCTCCGGTAAAGCCGCTCCCCTTGTACTTTCCCGCGCAGGTTTGCGAGTCGTACTTAAATGAGATGTTGTACAGTCTGCCGCTCTTTGTTTTCCTGATGAGTCCGTTATCAAGCATATAACGCAACACCCTTTTATGGCCTTCCCTATCGTTGCCGTTTAGGTACAAGCAGCAAACGCCGTTCTTTTGCCCTGCAGCGATGAGTGTTTTGGGATTCGAGTATTTGGCTTCCACGACGACGCCGTTAAGAACGGCGGTTCCAACAATGTCATCCATGCGGGCAGTTTTGAGTGGAGAAAAGAAAAACATCCATTTGCCGCATTGGGCGGAGTCTATTTCGTGAATTCGCTCCTTATCGATAAACCAGATCCATGAGAAGGACTGTACCCTGACGATTGAGTTGGAATCATTTAGAGCCGTTTGTATAACGGACTGTTTAAGAGATTCGTCGAAATCTGTGGTATTTGAATCTACCATTTCGCTTATCCTAACTTGAGAGTCGCCGTTTGCGGCGCTAAGACGATCGTTATATTCAAATAGTGAAAGGAAAATCGAATAATTTTAAGCCGGAGGAAAGATGTCGACATTCTAGAAAGATGCCGACGTTCTATCGGGTGCCCTTGCACGTTGACACAACCTATGCGAACTTCAATTCGCGAAGGGGATACTTATGTACGGTTGGTCGCCTTGTTTATCTTCCTATAAATCTTCGAAACGTGTTTATCGATAGGATCGTTCGGAAATGCCTTCTGAGCTCTATGGACATAGGAGTGATAATTTCCAAAACGCTTACGATCGGAAACAAGGTGTTTTCCAACCGGGATGCTCCCCTTTGGCGAATAGTTTTCATATAGGGCTGTTACTCGCTTTTTGCTTGGGTGCTTATCAGGATTATGAGCCAGCCTACCGATGGAATAGGCTGCCCGATAAAACCTGCTGTAAAACCTTCCGCTTGTTGATTGACGAATGCGAACGCAAGAGCCATCAAAGTCAAATCCTAGGAACGAAATCAACTGTTTCGGATGTGCGCTTGGGTCCATTTCTTCAATTTCGCCGGATACAAATGCTCCAAATGAAAGCTGTTCCACGCTTCCATTCTGAACACGATGTATTTTTGTCTTCTCGGGCTGAAGCTCTACAGCGGGAACTTGTTGTGCCAGCTGTAAAACCATGCGAGCCGTATCAAAACGCTTAGTTGGAATAATGATTATAAAGTCGTCGCAATAACGAATATATTTTCCTCCAGCCGCAAAAACGTGCTCGTATATTGCGGCATCAGTTTCAAACATATACATGTTTGCAAGCACGCCACTTGTCGCCAAGCCTTGAGGAATGCCCTTAGAGCCATCTGTTTCATTTTTCCATGGAAGTACTATTGAGGATCTCTTAAAGGTTTTAAAAGACTCGGGCGAAAGCATACGAGGCAGCTTATTTAGTTCCCTAGTGGTTTTCAAGCGAATCTTTTCTGCACCACTACCGTATGTAGCTGGTTCATCTGGATTCAACTCAATCCAAGGAAGTCCGTTTTTGTTTGCCAGGTCACCAATTGGCCAGCATGAGTAATGCAGAATGTTTCGCAAAACACGATAATGATCCGCCGGAAGTGATCTGTCGTCAAAGAATCCCCTTACGGCACATTGCAAATAACCATGATTAAGATTATCGAAGAAATGAGAGAAATCGCCTGTGATTACCAATGCGTCGTCAAGGCTTCTAATCATGTCTATGGCATCAGCTGCAGCAGAGATGTTCGTATGGCGAAATCCATTACGGTATGCAACGGCTACATCATTAATCCCAGCGAGATTGGCACGAGCGTTGTAGAGCTGGCCCCACAGCAATGCGTAGTATTGATAAATTCTATGATCTAAATGAGCGGCGTAAGCAATGTCTCTTGTCTTAAGCGTCTTTGCTTCACCATTGAACCTTACGTGGCACAAGGTGCTTGAAATCAAAGGATAAAACCCGTGGTGCTCAATAAAGTCAGGATCTAGAATCTTCTCCTGAACATCCTTAAATGAAACACGGTAATCGAAATGAGAATACGACTTCTTGCTTGAATATCCTGGAATACTTGCTAGATCGAGGGTTTCCACAATTACCGCCGCCTAAATCAACCTGCTCGGAATAAAGGGGGCGGCTCACCCAGACCGAGCAGGCTAACGCAAGGTGAAGCAAGTTCAACCAACGCAGACGCGGCCGCCAAACTCAATGCTTGCCTATGGCATACTGGAAGATGACAAGGAGACGACCGCTATGGTTATCAGCGCCCTCGTGCAGCTATGCGCAGGCAACGTCGATATCAACTGTTCGAACAATGTAATTGCGTTGTTTGGACTGTTGATCTCGATAACGCACCTTTACGCCTAATCGCGTAAAGCCATTTTTTTATACCCGTGCGCGGTCATTTCAACCCTAGAACGAACATTTTTATTAATGTGCGCCAATTACATGTTGAGAATGTGCAAGCCAAATATAAGGTTACGGCGAGAACCAACAAGAGTATTTGCATTCTAGAGCATTGTTGTATGTCACGAAACAGAAACGCCGTTTTTGGGCCTAGACATCGATGCCGACATGGGTCCCGGGGCGCCGTTCAGGCGGCAACAATCTGTCGCGTGAATGAAATTGTTGACTCTCGATACAGGTGGTATTGAGAGGGCCTAGGTCTCATATGTCATTCGAGCGGCAATTAAAATGCCTTAAGAAGAGGGAAGGGTGTATCGACGTTAGCCAATACACCCTTCCCATAACTCAGTATTCTTTTGAAGGTGACACTCACCCAACGCGGGCACTGCTCCCCTAGTCCCGCTTAAACAGATCCCTCGTGTACACCTTGTCCGCCACGTCCGCGAGCTCGTCGCTCCAGCGGTTGGCGACGATAACGTCGCAGCCGGCCTTGAAGGCCTCCAGGTCGTGGGTCACCTCGGAGCCGAAGAACTCCGGCGCGTCCAGCGTGGGCTCGTAGACCACCACGGGCACGCCCTTGGCCTTCACGCGCTTCATAACGCCCTGGATGGAGCTCGCGCGGAAGTTGTCGGAGTTGGACTTCATCGTCAGGCGGTACACGCCCACGACCGGCTTCTCATTGCCCTCGTACACGCGGTCCCACACCATCTGCAGCACCTCGTCGGCGACGAAGTCCTTGCGGGTGCGGTTGGCATCCATGATGGCCTCGATCAGGTTTGCGGCACGTCCTTGTAGTTAGCCAGCAGCTGCTGGGTGTCCACAGTAGACGACTGCCAACGTAGTCGAAGTTGACTAGATGCCCCATCACTTCTTTCGTCCCCAAAAGCGGGATATGGCTTGATAGCACATGTCGATACGCTTGAGACACATGAGGGTAACGCCAAAAAAATTGCAGCATAGAGCTAAAGAGAAAGCTGTAAATAGGCTATTCACAGCTGCGATATCGTTAAGCTCGCCGGATAATTTGATGAAACTGAATCCGACGAATGAAGACCTTAGAAGGTTCCACACCGTTTCCGTTGAAATAAGAACAGGGGATGCACAACGATCGAAACCAAGCGCTTAGCGGCTGACTCCTACATGCGGGAAGAGATCAACTTGGCTATCTCGTCTGAAGGACCCTGTTTCCTCAGCCTCGTGTAATCTCGCACATCGGTGGAGGCAATTTTCTTCAAAAGTGCAGCGGTCGCTGCATCGCCAGCTGAAATTGTCCTAGGATCGATCTCGGAGACCTTCGTCCTAAAGATTTTTTCGATATTGGTTCGCTTTCCGACCTTCTTAGTCTTAGTCATTGTCTACCTCCCATTCGAGGTCATTCCGCGCCCGGTGCATGTGATGAGAGCGTGGTTGAACAGGTCGTGCAGAAGCAGATATAGGGTGATGTCCTCAATCCCGAACGCATTCTTCCTTTTCGAGCTTACGTAAAGAATGCCAACGAGCGAACTACCCTTACCATCATCCATGATAAGTCGTGAAATCAAAAGGCTTCTGTCCTCATCACCGAGTGACATAGAATTAATATCGCTGTCGAGCTGCCCTGATTTTCGCGCTTTCTTCGTATTGGGGCAGAGAATGACGGTGCAATTGTGCAGCTGCTCACTTTCGAGGGCTTCGAGAAGACTGCTGCTAGGCGGGAGCGACTCAGTTGAACGCTCCCGCCCGTCATCGAGGTCCCCGCTACGCGCCCTCGTCACATAGCTCTTGGTTTTGGCATCGTAAAGTCTTACAGCGCAACCAATTCCCGAATGAGGGTGCATGATAGAGAAACACGTGCAGATATCACCGCAGCAGTGGCTGGCTAACTCTGATATGCGCATCTCTTCGGAATTCGCTTTCTTGCCCCAGCTATAGTTCAGACCTTCTACAGCGCACAGAAGGTGGCTATGCTTTGATATGGAAATCATCAGACGAAAGCAGCAAATAAGGACTGCCAGAAAAAATCCGAAGAAAAGCGTCGAGAAAGGTAGCATAGAAAGCATGTTACATGCGCTGACAAGGAATGCGGGCAATCTATTATCGGTGATCAACGTTTCCGCGCAACGCTCGAGTACCCAAGTGGCAGCGACGCAAAACGCGGAAGGAGACCCGTAGGAGGTTAAAGATACAATCCACCCTCTTTTAAGCCCATGACTATAACCTCGATACTCAGATAGCCTCTCTGTACCCTGTTTACCGTAGTGAGCGAGGTTCTCTAACTTGTACCTGAGTGCAAATCCCATATCTAACCCTTAAGTGGACACGCTTTAAGGCAAGCCCTACAGCCGATGCAGACGGACGTATCGACTACGGGGTATAGAAAGCCCTCTTCATCGGGAAACATCGAGATTGCGCCCTTGGGGCACGCAAAAGCGCAGGCAGTACAGCCGCAGCATTCGTCCTTAGAAGCATAGAGTTCAGGGAGGCGTTCGGGTGTGATGGCGTTATTGTGATTAAGGAATCTTGTGGTTCCTTCGAATCCACGTCCCGAAAATGGCTTGATGCTTTCCCCGGCACGATTGCAAAAAATTGGCCAGCCCTCGACATCCAAAGCTTCTGCAAGACGGTCCTGACGACCAAACTTCATTCCAATCACCTCATCAATCCGAGATGTCGAAGCAGAGGTTTCGTCTTGCGGTACGCGTGTTTCCAGAGCGGGGCAAAGAACTTCTGCTCCTTGATTGCAGTTCGAAAGCCAAGCTTAGAGAACGCGTCCCAGGCAGCCTGGCGACGAGCGGGCAGCGCGGTAGGCCTCAGGAGATTAGGGTTACGCACCACCGCTTTCTTGACATCGGTTTCCATGAGCACAACGTCCAGGGCTTCGACAGCGGCTAGACCAGCCGGGGAATTCGCGATTACCAAAGAGACGCCTTTTGAGTCTCTGAACTCGGGATGTTCAATCTCGATGCCCCAGTAGTCTCCGATGGTTATGTCGCCGGGACGTCTGCCGAGCGACCACGGACATGAGTAACACGAGGGCCGGAGGGCAGTCTCAGAGTAGAAGATTTCCTTCCATACACCAGAGAGCCGTGTGCCTTGCTCGGTTGAGTCGTCGGAATACTCCACAATCTCGAGGTGCTCGCCCCAGCCTTTGTTCTTGGGACGGTGTACGTAACCGGAGACCGTCTTACCCCTAGAGCGCTCGATATTGCCGATGTGCTGCTGGAAAAGCACTGGTGAAGGGGCGCCATGGCAAACGAGGTCGACAGCGAGCAGGTTTTCGCGGAACCGAGCAGGCACGGAGGTCAGAAGCCCGGCGACCTGGCAGGGAGTGCCGGTAAATAGCACGCGACTTCCGGTCTTTAGGTCGGCGACGACGTCAGCGATAGCGGTACCCATGTCACTTTGGCTGTACTTTGAGCCGACGCAACGCTCCACCTCCCCCATCGTCTTGCAGCGCACGTGGCAGGCAACAAGATCATTGTCGAAGGCGCATCCATAAACAACGCCGCCCGCACTTAGAACAGCCTGAGCAAGCTCGAGGAAGACCCCGCCCGAAGTACAGCGGGATCGGATTTCGTCATCCTTGCTCTTGATGGCGAAGGCAGTCTGTGTGAATTCGTCGGTAATCATCGCTCGGTACCAAATCCAAGTGCATCGGAGAGAAACGCCGCTGCGTTACTTCTCTCGCCTGCAGCGACCTCAGAAAAGGGCGTCTCGGGCGCGGCGGAGAGAAGCTCGAGCAATCTGTCAGAATCCATGCCGTCAGCAGCGAACCGCTTCGTCTGTCCCACAACGTCGAGTAGCGTCTCCATACGGGAGTTATAGCCTCCGTTTCCAAAGGTCACGAAGGGTTTGCCGTAAAGCAGCGAGAATGCTGTCCCATGGAAGGAACTAGTGAGGACAGCGTCGGCACGGCGGTATAGCGATAAGAACTCGCCCGGACCGATATCCTTAATGAACGTGCTTCCAGGCATTTTCCTTCCCAGGGCGACCACGGGAAGCCCTAGAGCCTTGGAAGCCTCCTCAACCGCCTTAGTCATGCCGTCATTCATGCCGAGCATATAGGTGAGAATAAAGTGCTCAGGAGCGTCAAGCGGCTTCTCATAGCGCTCATAGTCGGCAGCGTTCAGAAGCATAGAGGGATCTAGCACCCTCCTAACGGGTTTATCGCAAAGTGAAGAGACGAATCCGACCGCCTCCTCCTCGCGAACAGAGATTCCGCTATAGTCCACGAGCCAGCGGGCGATATCGCCTTCGAGACCTTTCGCGCGGTCGATATTACCGAAGCTTGCCGCATATGCGACCTTGCGCACTCGAGAGCCGTCAAGGGCACCAAGGAAGTATTCCTCATTGTGACCACCATTCGCTTTAGGATTCCAAACTTGGTCGCTGCCGCAGATGATGGCGTCATAGCTCTCGCAGACAGTCCTGAAATCGTCACGCGTTTCGCAGCGTGCAGAAAAACTCAAATATTCCTGCCTAAATGCCTCAAATGCTTTGAACTCACGCTCGTTCCGTCGACGCCTCAAAGTCTTGCTGACAACACTGCGAGCAGATACAGGTTCGCTAAATACATGATAATCATAGAAGCCGTAAACCTCTGAGGTGTAGTAGTCAATGACGTCGACCTCATGGCCACATCGCACGAGGTACTCGCGGAGTGCGAGCACCTGGAGCACGGCGCCGTAGTTGGTTGCACCCTGAAGGGTGAGGATTCCTATTCTCATTGGGTCCCTTTCTTTTTCTCACTCTTGAAATTTCCGACAAAGGCACGGATTTCGGCGCGCTTAATGCATGCCGCCACAAGCACAACAGCGATAAGAGCAAATCGCACTGCGGGCAACGGGTAAAGAACGACACCAAGAGCGCCAACAGGCGCGAAGGCGAGGCAGCAGCCGAGAATTCTCTTTCCGTTAAGCAGGCCCCCTAGCTCGGCCTTAACGGCGAGCGACCTGGCGTAGGTATAGTGCCCCACAGCGAGCAGTCCGTAGCAGACTAGCGTGGTGTAAGCGGCGGCTATAAACCCGAATCGCGGGAGCGCCCATAGGTTGAGCGCAACATTCGCGATCGCGGCACTTGCAGATGCGATGACGACGCCCAACCGCTTCTCATAAAAGAATTCGACATAGGCGAAGAGGCCATAAACGAAGGTGAACAGCATGGATGCCGCGACAGGGGGAATCACATATACACCCGCCTGGTAGCTCGAAGGTCCTACGATTGCCATGAACTCGGGCGCAATGAACACAATGAAGACATTCAGGAGTCCAACGGCGAGAATGATGGCCTCAAAAAGAGCCGAGACCCCCTCGGTCTCGCGGCGCTCAAGTTTCGCGTAGAGCCACGGTACAATTGCATTGCTTACGGCACTCGTCACAATCTGAACCATGAGACCAATGGTGTAGGCGACGCCGTAGATGGCCGCATCCGAGGCGCCGTTAATTGAAGAGATCATGATTCGGTCGGCCTGCCCGAGGACCAGAGTTGCGAGATAGTGAGGAATCAATGGCAAGTTGAAGAGCACTGCGTGCTTCCAGAATCTCATGTCTACTGCTGTTCGTCCCTTGGCAAAGCAGTAACCGGCTAGGGCGATTGCCATGACGAGGAGCACGACAGTCAGCGACGCGACCGAGACGAAGGCACGGATGGAGTCGTCTGGGGTGAGCCAAGTGCACAGGATGCTCGCCGTCTGCCCGACAACAGCGTAGACAACCGTGAGCGCAACGAGTTTGCGGTAGCGATACTCGAACCGCTCCCTGGCAGACCAAAGCGAGAACACCGTGGTCGCAAAGATCTGCACGAGCATCATCCAGATAAAGGGAGAATCGAGCTGGAAAAGCGCGGTCAGGGGCACCTGGAGAACAGCGTAGACAGCCCCAACGATGATGACGAGCACGAGCGTGAGTCCGATCATCGAAGCAAGATAGCGGTCGCGCTCTTCCTTCCATTTCACCATTCCGTTGTTGAAGACGGCGCAATAGATGTTGAGGGTGGCGAAAATAATTACGATCTGGCGCCAAGAGTTGTACAGCGTAACGATACCGTACTGGTCTTGGGACATTAGGCGTGTGAGGAACGGGATGGCCAGGAACGACGCACCAGACTGGATCGCGCTGCAGACTGCGAACCAAAGGGCCGCCCTCGCTTGTACAGGTAGCGAGCGATATTTCGCTAGAAGTTTATTCATAGGGAAGCCCTCAGCGACTTGATGGCGGATGAGAGTCGCACTCGTTCAAGAGAAAAACGGCGAAGTCTCGAAAGTTGAAAGCCGCCCTCCTGCACAAGGCGGTTGCGGAAGGCATGGGGTTCCTTCTCGGGAGCGGCACCCTCGGGGTAGAAGCCGTGACGGCAAACTTCCCAAGCAGATTCGGAAACATCGACGTGAACTTCCATATGCCGTTTCTGAAGATGGATATACATAAACTCGGTGGCGTCAGAAAAACCGTCGGCGGTGCGGACAACGCGGCCGTTGCGCCAGAAGAAGCGCTGGCGGGGAAGGTTCTTCGCTTTGCATACAGGTGCGAGGGTTAGCGCGTCCACCTTGGGGGTAATGTCAGCAAAGGCGGGGTTTTCATAGACCCTGAGGCCAGCGAGCTTTGCGATGTTCGCCATGCCGACCTCGTCAAAGTAACAGCACAGGCTGGAGGATGCGGCGAAGTCGAGACCGCAGGGTGCGTCATGATACTCGATAGCCAGTTGATTGATGCGAGGAACGTTGCGATAAAGGACGAAGTGCCCATGGGTGAAGAGCTTGTCATGCGAATCAAGGATCTCGTCGGTGATGAAGTGCGAGATATCCCCAAACAGCATGTCAGCGTCGCAATGGCCCCAGAAGTCATAGCCGCGAAGTTCTCTTTCAAACAAAACCCCATATAAAGGCTTACAGTCAACGAGCTTATAGGCCGTATCTAACTTGAGAGGCACAGGTATCAAAGAGGCAATCCTGTCCCGGATATCCCCGAGTGAGAGCCGAACCACATGAACGTTGTCAGGCAAGTAGATGCTTGCCGTTTCTATATCCGTGACAAGTAGGACATCGAACTCTGAGTTCAACTCGACACTACGCAGAAACAGCTGAAAATAATTCGGAAAACTACCGAAATACGGCAGCACCAAAGCAACTTTATTACGCATTAGTAGCTCCAACTACTGTCTCATTATTTCCATTTTTGGACGGATTTTCCACGTTTGATGAGTCTTGCAGCTCAGAATCAATTGAGACTATGTGCCCGAGTGACGCGAGGACGATCATCATCCAAAACAATGGTTGCCTTTGGTTCGTCAAGGTGAAGGTTTCGGCAAAATATGCGAAGAATATCAGCAATAAATAGGGATTGTTCCATCCTCTTTTGAAATTACCGAAGACCCAAGCGAGCAACACAACAAACGGACCAATGCCATAGTAAAAAAGCATGCCTGGAAAAGAGCTATGAATTTCGTTAGCGCTGATGGCGCGATCAAATCGCTCAAAATTACCCTGGCCGGCACCGTAGAGTATCTTCTCGGGATAAAGAAGAAGTTTATCCAGCTGCCTGTCCGCAATGATAGAGTCGTTAAAGTCATCTTTACCGGTTTTAGTACCTAAAACCTTCTGGAATTTTTGCTCAATACGTTCAAGCACAAAAGTATCCCTCGAGTTATCACCGCCATTCGAAACGTAAAAAACTCCGCCAGGGATAAGCGCAGCGAGACAGACGCAGACAATAAACAGACCTGATTTTTTAAAGCTAATTCTCTTGAGAGATCGCCAGACTGACATCAAAACTTTGGGAAAGAGGACGAGGCAGATTCCAGCTAGCATGCCCGTAGAGGCAGTCTGAAGGATGACGAACAAAGCGGCAAACTCGTCTAATATAAAGGTTCGACTACCTGTTTTGATATGTGAAATCTGTATTAAAACATAGCAGCAGAATATAAAGAAAGCGAGCTGGTTGGGATCGTTAAACGTTCCCATATAACGAGTCCCGCCCGTAAGGTTCCCGCCATACCAACGACCAAGGTGAGCCAGAAATATGACAACCTGAAGATAAATATCAACCCTAAGGACCATTGAAAAACGGTCCATAAAAGCTTTGCTCTGCATCTCTTTACGAAAAAGCACCACTGCAAACAAGTTGAAGATGTAATAGACCGTTTGAACGAGAAAATCTGTGCCGCCGTAAATAGAAAAATTGATGGCATTGACCACAATCACGCACACTACAAATAGGGCCAATGTCAAATCGATTTTCTCGATTCTGAAAGAACTCTTTTCTTTAAAGATAAGAGCCAGAAGAGCGATAATGAGACAAAAATCACCCAGCTGAAACATTCCCGACGGAAGGATGTAGAAGGGTTTCAGGAAGAGGGAGAGACAAAGCAATAACCCCGGAACATCAAGCTCACCTTTTTGCACTTTTAGTCCGTAAAACATCAATGTATCACCGACCTAAGAAGCTCGGAGTAAGCCTTGACGGAATGCGCACAGCTAAACTCTATACTCCTTTCAAATAGGTCAGAGCGATGGGAACTGCCATCGGAAAGAGAGGAGAAAATCGCCTCAGCTATCCCCTCAGCATCTCCAATCGTGGCCAACTGGCCGTACTCACCATCCGCCAGAATCTCCTGAGGTCCACCGCTCGCACAGCGAGTTGCCACGCATGACGCACCACAGGCAAGAGCCTCAATCAAAACGTTTCCAAAGGCCTCGCGCTTGGAAGATAGAACAAAGACGCTGGAACGCGAAAAGTAAGCATACACGTTGCTAACCATGCCCTCAAAACGGACAGTTCCAGCAATTCCAAGTTCCCCGGCAAGCCTCTCTAAATCGCCCCGAAGGGGACCGTCGCCCAAGATAATAAGCTCCGCAGAACGCTGACTGCAAACAATCGCAAACGCTCGGAGTAGAGTTGAAAAATCTTTCTCCTCGACCAGCCTTCCAGCGGCAACAATCACGGGGCGATCGCTCGGGAGCGGGACAGGCGGTTCTTCATTGGCAAGCTCGGTTACGTTACCGGGAATGAGGGGATGGTAGATACGTACGAGTTTCGCCTTGCGATTAGCAGGCAGTACGCGCTCAAGATCAGCAAGCGCAGAATCATGCGCCGCCACAACAACATTGGCCTTCGGGTAAAGAATCTGAGCAGACGTAAGTTGAAGTCTATGTAAACCACCAAGCTCTCTGAGCAGCGACAACTTATTGTCCACCATCACAACGACCTTGGTCGAGAGACCACAACAAGCGATGATACCAATCTGCCCTGCGAATCCAGGCACAGTTACGAGCGCATCGTAGCCGCCCTCGTGCACGGCAGCGCGAACCTTGCCAATCCCCTTGATGAGCTTTAAGTCTCCATGAGAAGAAGAAACGCCAAGATCGATAATGTTTGCTCTTGAATCAAGCCCGTTCAGCCCTCCTCGCGCATCGGCACATACGACATCAACGAGCCAACCAATGGAAATCAGCCCGTTAACTAGATTCGTAACGACCTTCTGCACTCCACCGGATCCCGCAACGGGCATGAGAATTGCAATCTTATTGCTACCTTGTATCTTAGTGGTCACGCGAGAACCTTCATATAAATTGAAGCGACATTGGAAACAATCTTGTTGACAGCAAAACGCTTGGAATCTTCCATCGCTGCCACCGCGAGTGCCTTGGCCTTTGCGGGGTCCGTGGCAAGCCTTTCAATGGCATCGGCAACTGTGGCGGGCTCATCGTTGTCGAGGACGATGCCATTGACTCCAGATTTAAGCAGATCTGGCACGACGCCCCTGATGCGCGTTGCGATAACGGGAAGTCCGCTCGCCATAGCCTCCATCACGGTTACGGGAAGACCTTCGTGAATGGAGGGAAATACCAGCATGTCGGAATCGTGCATGAGGGCAGGGATATCCTTGCGGAATCCAAGGAAGGAGACTCGTGACCCAAGACCAAGTTCTGAAACAAGTGCCTTAAGAGACTTCTCCTCAACGCCTGTGCCGCAGATAAAGAGCTTGTAATGATCATCCAGCTTAGAAAGAGCTCTGATAATGCACTGGTGATTTTTTCGCTTGATAAGATCACCAACAGCCAAAATCATATGGTCATCATTGGAGACGCCAAGCTCGGAGCGCTTGGCAAAACCCGTGCCACTCGAATCGAACCGGTCGAGATCAATACCGACTCCCTGCACATACTCGACATTGCAATGGGCAAACTTATTTGCACGCCTAAAGTCCTCATCGTTGATGGTGATGAGTACGTCAGTAAAGCGGCTCATAATACGCTCGACAGGATACCAGAGCATCCAATTCACTGCGGGAGCACCGTCATAGAAATGAAAACCATGGCCTGTATATATCACCTTGGTACCATCACGTCGGGCATCACGCGCCGCAAGGCGAGTGAGCACGCCACCTACCGGAGTATGGGTATGGACGATGTCAAAGCGCTCTTCAGCAAAAAGCTTTCGCAACTGCTTATAGGCAACAACAGTCTGCTTAGAGAAGGGGCTGCGAGCAAAATCTATATTTACGAAGTGATCGCAATAGGGAATTTTACAGTCACCATCCGGATAGTCGTCCTTCGCAGCTACCCAAGTCTCCCAACCATGTTCTTTAAACCATTTAAGGTATGGAATATGAAACTTCGCTATATGCCCGCGCACCAAAGTCGCGCTAAACAGCACCTTCCCATACTTCGGAAAACGATCGACGCTCATCGTGCACCGTCTCCCGTGCTAACAACCCCAAGCGTCTTAAGCATGATCACAAGGTCCATCTTGATGTTTCTAGTTTTGATATACTGAAGATCAAACAAAACCTTTTCGCGAGGAAGTAGGTCGTAACCCCCGGTCACCTGCGCAAGACCGGAAATGCCAGGACGGACCATAGTACGATAATGCCACCCATGAATACGCTTCTCAAACTCATCGCAGAACGCAGGACGTTCGGGACGCGGACCGATAAGGCTCATGTCACCCTTAAATACGTTCCAGAACTGCGGGATCTCATCCAGGCGCGTCTTACGCATAAACTTGCCGAAAGGCGTGACACGCGGATCCTCGTCCTGAGCCCACTGGGCACCACGAGATTCAGCATCGGTATACATGCTGCGGAACTTATAGATATTAAAGACCTTGCCATCTTTGCCAACGCGACGCTGCGCGTAAATGACGGGACCTTCGGACTCGGACTTAACCTTGATGGCAATAACGGCCATCGGAATCGCGAGAATAATGAGCGCGCAACCGCAGGAGACAACATCGAAAGAGCGCTTGATAAAGCGGTAGAACAGCCCACCGTTTACGACGGGTTCTTCTAGTTCAATGATGTCGTCACCAGGCAGCAGTTTTTCCAGCACATCGGCCGGAATGCCGTTCTCGGATAGCTTCGGCTCATGTTTACCGACGTTGTTAAGCTTAGCGGCCTCGCGCCTGTCCTTAAGAGTGACAGAGGGCGCTGCCGCATCCCCCATTTGATTATTTTGCACGTTCTCTTCCCAACACTACGTCCCCGCCTCCGGGGATCCTCCCTGTCCCTTTAAACGGTCGCCTGCAGCTAGGCGATCGCCTTTTTAAGGTTTCGCATGACGCGCTGCTCGGCCGAAAGCACAGCAAGGCCAACGCGGGTGGTTACGCGCCGGCCGCACAGGTCGAACTCCAAATAAGCAGTGCTCTTGCGTCTGTTAATGGTTTTGATAAGGCCTTCGTGGCCCAGCAGCGGACCTGCCGTCACTACGACCTGGTCGCCGTCTTTTAGAGCCTCACTCATGGGCACTACGCGGTCTCCCCTATGCGTAAAACTGCCAATGAGCAGGGTCTCTTCTTTTGCCAGCGGCACAAACTGACCGTCCTGGGCAAGCACCCGGGCAAAGTCGTCCATGCGCAGCAGATACTGTTGCACGGTGCGGGGGTCTTCCGTATCGCAGATAAGGTAACCGGGAAAGAGCGGCTTGGTCGTATTGACCCATTCACCGTGTACTTTAATCTCGGTTTGAAATTGGGGATAAAAGAGCTCCTGTATGGCACCGACCGGCACCACACGCTCGATGCGCTCGCGCATTACGTCTTCGCGACCGTTAATGACCTAGATCACATACCACACGAGCACCACCCCCTTGCTGTCTTACGTGTGGCTCACGGGGTTTGGGTATGGCTTCGCCAGGGCGCTTGCGCGCGAAGGCACTCCATATTCAAACCCTGAGCCCAGTTAGACAAGCACGTGGCTCTGCCCCACCATGAACGGTATGTATAAGTGCAGTGGCCAGAGACGCGGACGTGTATCGCAAAAAAGACCGCATCCCCAGCTGGCTGCGTGCGGCCCAGTCAAGCGGGAACAAAACTGGACCGCACGCAAACAGCTGTAGGACTGCTGCGCTTTATCATGAAATAACGAATCGAAAGAACAGCCTGCACATAGACAAGAACAAAATCATTCGACGAGATACGCATGACGACGCTATTGGAGCTCGTGGTTTTTCTGGCACCGCCGTTACGGCCGGATGCTGATCTGCCCTGCGCTTCGCGACCGGTTAAGCCGAGAGCGCAGTTGAACCCATGTAACAATAGCCATCCTAGCACAAGGTGACTAGAAACCGATTTAGGCCGCACGAGACAACATATCGTTCATTTGCAGTGCTTAAGGGGGTTATTTTGCAAACTTGTTCACATTAACGCAGGTTTATGCGGGTGTAGCTGTTGGCACGCGCAGTCCGAGCTGCAACGCTGACGGCGGGAATTGCAATAAGGAATTATGTTCGGTTAACAAACTATGTACAGAAGTGGGAAATAAATTGCGCAACTTTTTTGGGTGTGGGTGCTGGTGTGGCGTCACTTTGATTTGCGCGGTGGCTTCATATGAAAAAAAGCCTCCAGTTTCCCGGAGGCTTTGCATTCACGGTGGTGGAGACGAGGGGGATCGAACCCCTGACCTCTTGACTGCCAGTCAAGCGCTCTCCCAGCTGAGCTACGCCCCCGTGACGAGGTAGTACTATAGGGGAAGATTCTTAGTTGTGCAAGAAGTTTTTTGGGTTGATCTTCTTACTTACGGGTTTTCCTGGGACGGGGCAGAAATAATCACTCTTCGAGCGATTATTTCTATCCACCGTCCCGATAAAACCCTGATGGGACGGTTAAACACTTGCTAGGCGATTATTTCTGCACCGTCCCGATAAAACCCTGATGTTATGGTCCCTACTTGTAAAGGTACCCGATGGCGGTGCCGGTGTGGACTTCGATCTTTGCGGTGGATCGGACTATGTTGCTGATACCCGTGTCGGCTAGCAGGCCCAGGGGGCTGTGGTCTAGTTCCCACTCTAGGCCGTGTTCGCTTACCTCGGTGTTAGGGGCTATGGCGATGATGGAGAACGTCTTGCCTTCAGCGCCTTCGATGGTCCACGACTCACCCGCGTGAAGAATGCGAGCGACCACCTTGTCCTCGGCAATCCAGACAGGAGCATCCTCGTAGCCCGCGAGCAACCCCAGTACGGACAGGGCCATATCCGGGCGCCCGCCGGTGGCGCAGGTCGCAACCACTTCGGCACCCGGCCAGCGACGGCGGACGGAATCGAGCGCCAACGCCAGATCGGTATAGTCCTTGTACGGGTCATGGCGCTCAACTTCAAAGTCAGTGGCGGCATCGACCAGCGCGTGACCTGCATCGCTCACCGTGTCGGCATCCCCAACATACACGTCGCAGGTCAGCCCCGCGCCCAGCAGCGCGTCGAGCCCGCGGTCCACTGCGACAACGTGGTCGCACTCCCCCGCCAGCTGACGTAGCAGATCCGCGCCCGCCACCACGGGCGAGCCGCAGACTAATAATACCTTGCAAGCCACAGCTCTCGCCTATCCCTCAAACGCAAGCACACGGGCCAGATCCAGGTCCTCATAGCTATCGATAAAGATGTCGCAGTTGTCGCGAACCTCGTCGCGCTCCATACGGCCGAGCGGGTCATAGATGCCCACGCGCTTAAAGCCGGCGGTGCCAGAGCTCTTAAGGCCAAAGACGGCGTCCTCAAACACCCATGCACGCTCAAACTGGTGCCCGTGACGCTCCTCCAGACGGCGCAGCGCCAGCTCGTATACGTCGGGGAACTGCTTGGAGCGCCCCGCCTCGCCCGTGGTGGTCACAAGCTTCATGTAGACATCGAGTCCGGCGCCCGCAAGCGCAGACTTAACCAGCTCAGCCGGCGTGGACGTGGCAACGCACATGGCAATACCGGCCTCCTTCGCCTGCTTCAAAAAAGCAAGCAGGCCCTCGCGTGGAGGCACCTTGGAGTAGCCATCGATCAGGATGTCGCTCAGCTCGCGGTAGAGCTCCTCGCCATTTTCGCCAATGCCCCAGATGTCGTGGTAGGCCTGGCACTCGTCCTCGAGCGACAGGTGCTCAAACTGGGCAAAATCGTCGACCGTCACGTCAACTCCGTGGCGGTGCAATAACTCGGGCTGGGCATAGGCCCAAACGGGAGTGCTATTAACCAGCGTGCCGTCGCAATCGAAAATAAAAGCAACACTTGAGGCAGCGATGCGGTCCATAAACGAGCCTTTCGATGTCAAATGGTAAACAACCTGCTAAAAACGTTTTACCAAACGTCAAACCAACTATCTTGAAACCCTAATTGGTAAAACTGTCAAGAGTTTTACCATCGCAATTCTGCCAGTGGTATAAACATGGCGCTTACCGATTAAACGCCACCGCAAAAACACTTTCGTCCATATAAGTAACGTACAGGTGTTATCGTAGTTTTTGCCGAAAGTTCCACCGAGCACGCGAGGTGGAACGAATCATAGAACTATCGCCGTCCCTTCGATTCGTGCAGCCTTGGACCTTTCGCATCTAGTCACCAAGGCAACACGCTGCCGCGTCATGATGGGATCAAACGTGAGCGATACAAAGCTAAAGCCAGCAACCAAAAAGCCTGCTACCCGTAAAGCCGCCCCGCACGCGCCGGAGCTCACCAAGGACGATGTCTATCTGTTTGGCATCGGTACGTGGGAGCGCAGCTGGGAAAAGATGGGCGCGCACCCCGATACGCAGAACCGTACGCGCGGCTGGCGTTTTTGCGTTTGGGCGCCCGACGTAAAGAGTGTCCATGTCATTGGCGAATTTAACGACTGGGATGAGCAAGCGAACCCGCTGGTGCCCATGCATACGAGTGCTATTTGGGAAGGCTTTATTCCTGGCGCCGAGCAGGGCCAGCTCTATAAGTATCTCATCGAGACCAACGAGGGCGAAAAGCTCTACAAGGCCGATCCATACGCCTTTAAGGCCGAGTGCCCTCCGGGAACGGCGAGCGTGCTGTGGACCCTCGACGGCTACCAGTGGAACGACGCCGCATGGCTCAAGCGCCGTGCCAGCCATAACCACATGTCTCAGCCCCTTAACATCTACGAGGTGCATATTGGCTCGTGGAAGCGCCATGGCGACGCGCCGCAGGGCGAGCCCGACGAGTACGGCAACTACCCCGGCCCCATGGACCCCTTCCCCGCGCAGCGCGGCGAGTTCTACACCTACGATGACCTGTCGGTGGAGCTCGTGGACTACGTCCGCGACATGGGCTACACGCATATCGAGGTCATGCCGCTTATGGAGCATCCCTTCGACGGCTCCTGGGGCTACCAGACGACCGGCTACTACGCTGCCACATCGCGCTACGGCAACCCGCAGCAGCTCATGCACTTTATCGATGCATGCCACGAGGCAGGCATTGGCGTGATCATGGACTGGGTACCCGGCGGTTTTTGCGCCGACTCCCACGGCCTTGCCACCTTTAACGGTCACATGCTGTTTGAGCACGAGATTCACCCCAACTGGGGCACGCATAAATTTGACTTCGCCCGCGGCGAGGTCCGTTCCTTCCTGGTCTCCAACGTGCTGTACTGGCTGGAGAACTTCCACGTGGACGGCATTCGCATGGACGGCGTGTCCAGCATGCTGTACCTCAACTTTGGCATCGACGATCCGGGCCAAAAGAAGTTCAACAAGTACGGTACCGAGGAGGACCTGGACGCCAGCGCGTTTATCCGTCAGGTCAACTGCGCCGTTGAGGCACACTACCCCGACGTGATGATGATGGCCGAGGAGTCCACCGCATGGCCGCTCGTGACCTATCCGCCGCAGGACGGCGGCCTGGGCTTCCACTACAAGTGGGATATGGGCTGGATGAACGACACCCTGCACTACATGCAGACCGATTTTCCGTGGCGCCCCGGCAACCACGGCCTACTCACGTTCTCCATCATGTACGCCTTTACCGAGAACTTCATCTGCCCGCTGAGCCACGACGAGGTCGTGCACGGCAAGTGCTCGCTCATCGGCCGTATGCCGGGCGACTGGTGGCGCCAGTTTGCCGGCCTGCGCACGCTGGCCTTCTACCAGATGACACACCCCGGTGCCAAGCTCAACTTTATGGGCAACGAGATCGGTCAGTTTATTGAATGGCGCTACTACGAGTCCATCCAGTGGTTCCTGACCGAGGAGTACGAGACTCACCGTCATCATCAGGCGTTTATCAAGGCGCTTAACCACCTGTACACCGCCGAGCCCGCTCTGTACGAGCGCGGCTACACCGACGACGGCTTTACCTGGATCGACGCGGACAACTCCAAGCAGTCCATCGTGAGCTTTGTGCGCCAGGGCGAGGACGTCGATGACGACCTGGTAATTCTGATCAACTTTGATCCGGCGAGCTACGAGAGCTTCCGTGTGGGCGTGCCGCGCGAGGGCGACTGGGAGGTCATCTTTGACTCCGACCGTCCCGAGTTTGGCGGCAGCGGATATGCCGGTGAGGAGCCCTACACCTGCTCGAGCGAGCCCTATCCCTGGAACGGGCAGATGGACTCCATCGAGATGAAGGTGCCCGGCCTGGCAGGCGTGGTGCTTAAGCGCCGCGGCCCCAGCAGCTATAAGCCGCCCGTGGTCGAGAAGCCCAAGAAGGCGACGCGCAAGCGTGCATCCTCGGTGAAGCCCAAGCCTGCGGCTGTTAAGAAGGCTCCGGCCAAGGCGAAGGCTGCCAAATCCGCCGCTAAGACCACTTCCAAGACCACGGCCAAGAAGGCGGTCACCAAAAAGACTGCTCCCAAGGCCAAGGCAGCTGCTGTTAAGGCTCCTGCCAAGAAAGCGTAACAAAAGCGTTACGGGTGCAATTACCCGTCCCGTGGGGGCGTAGGATACAAGTCATAACCGTTCCGGAAGAAACATCCCCGGGGGAAAGGAACGTATGAATAAGATCTTCGACAACAAGCAGGAGTTTACCGAGCTCTATCGCGATGCCGTCATGAGCATCAGCGGCAAGAGCGTCGAGGCCGCCAGCGATCTGGACCGCTTTAACGCCCTGGCCAAGCTCGTGGCCGAGAAGGCACGCACCGTTGCCACCAAGAGCGACGCCCGTGCCACCGCCGAGGGCAAGAAGCGCGTGTACTACTTCTCGATCGAGTTTTTGATCGGTCGCCTGCTCGATAACTACCTGCTCAACTTTGGCGTGCGCGACATGGTCGCCGAGGCGCTCGACGACATGGGCTTCGACCTTTCCGTCATCGAGAACCAGGAACCCGATCCGGCGCTGGGCAACGGTGGCCTGGGCCGTCTGGCCGCATGCTTCCTGGATTCCATGGCAGCCGAGGGCATCGCCGGCTACGGCAACGGCATGCGCTACCGCTACGGCCTGTTTAAGCAGGAGATCGTCAACGGCAGCCAGGTCGAGGCCACGGACGAGTGGCTCACCCACGGCTATCCCTGGGAGGTCCGACGTCAGGACAAGGCCGTGACCATTAAGTTTGGCGGCCACGTCGAGGGCTTTGAGGAGAACGGACGCACGTTCTACCGCACGGTGGACACGCAGGACATTCTGGCCGTCCCTTATGACATCCCCGTGGTGGGCTATGCCGGTGAGACCGTCAACAAGCTGCGCGTCTGGGCCGCCGAGCCGGTCGAGGAGCACTTTGACCTTGAGGCCTTCAACCGCGGCGACTATGCCCTGGCCGATGCCGAGCGCGCCGAGGCCGAGGCCATCAGCGCCATCCTCTACCCCAACGACGCCGGCGAGCACGGCCGTCTGCTGCGTCTGAAGCAGGAGTACCTGTTTGTCTCGGCCGGCATCTACAGCCTGCTCGACACCTTTGAGAAGGAGCACGGCGAGAACTGGGAGCTGCTGCCGCAGTTTGTGGCCATCCACACCAACGACACGCACCCCGCCATGTGCGGACCCGAGCTCATGCGTATCCTCATCGACGAGAAAAAGCTCGAGTGGGATGACGCTTGGAGCATCGTGACGCAGGTCGTGAGCTACACCAACCACACCATCCTGCCCGAGGCCCTGGAGAAGTGGCCCATCGGCATGTTCTCCAAGCTCCTCCCCCGTGTGTACCAGATCATCGACGAGATCAGCCGTCGTTGGCACGAGTCGTTCGACACCACGCAGGAGGGCTGGCAGGAGCGTCTGCGCCAGACCGCCATCCTGTGGGACGGCGAGATTCGCATGGCCAACCTGTCCGTGATCTGCAGCCACAGCGTCAACGGCGTGGCCAAGATCCACTCCGACATCATCAAGAACATCGTGCTCAAGGACTTCTACGCCCTGACGCCCGAGAAGTTCAACAACAAGACCAACGGCATCTCGCACCGTCGCTTCTTTGCCGAGGCCAACCCCACCTATGCCAAGCTCGTAACCGAGGCCATTGGCGACGGCTGGCTGAAGGACGCCTTTGAGCTGGAGAAGCTCAAGGAGTTTAAGGACGACACCGAGTTCCTGAAGGCCGTGGGTGCCTCCAAGCGCGCCAACAAGGAGCGCCTGGCCGCCTATGTCAAGTCCGAAACCGGTCTGATCATTGACCCCAACACCGTCTTCGATGTCCAGGTAAAGCGCTTCCATGCCTACAAGCGCCAGCTCATGAACATCATGAAGGTGATGGACATCTACAACCGTCGCATCGCCGATCCCAACTTCCACGTGACGCCGACGACCTTCATCTTTAGCGGCAAGGCTGCCTCGAGCTACACCTTTGCCAAGGAGACCATCCGCCTCATTAACTCCGTAGCCGACGTCATCAACAACGATCCGCGCGTCAACGAGGTCATGAAGGTCTGCTTTATCCCCAACTTCCGCGTGAGCAACGCCCAGCTCATCTACCCCGCCGCCGAGATTTCGGAGCAGATCTCCACGGCCGGCAAGGAGGCCTCGGGCACGTCCAACATGAAGCTCATGATGAACGGTGCCATTACGCTGGGCACCCTCGACGGCGCTAACATCGAGATCGCCGACCTGGCCGGTCGCGAGAACGAGGCCATCTTTGGTCTGACCGCCCCCGAGGTCGAGCAGCTCTGGGCATCGAACAGCTACTTTGCGTGGGATACCCTCAACGGCGACCGTGAGCGTCTGGGCCGCGTGATGGACGAGCTCAAGGACAACACCTTTGCGGGTCTTTCGGGCAACTTTGAGAGCATCTACAACGAGCTCATGAACAACAACGACCCCGACCTGGTCATGGCCGATTTCCGCAGCTACGTGGATGCGTGGGAGAAGCTCACGGGCAGCTACGGCGACCAGGAGACCTGGAACCGCAAGGCACTGCTCAACACCGCCTCGAGCGGCTGGTTCTCGAGCGACCGCACCATTCGCGAGTACCGCGACGAGATCTGGCACGCGTAAAGGCGCACGAGCTCCCCTATGCCAGCACGGCATTACTCGACGGGCGTGACGTTGCGCCGCGCCCGTCGCTAATGGGTTTAGGAACATCGATGACAGAAGGAGAAATCGATGAGTAAGAAAGAATGCATCGCGATGCTCCTCGCAGGAGGACAGGGCAGCCGATTGGGGGCACTCACCCAAAAGATCGCTAAGCCGGCGGTTAGCTTTGGTGGCAAGTTCCGCATTATCGACTTTTCGCTGTCCAACTGCTCCAACTCGGGCATCGACACGGTGGGCGTTCTGACGCAGTACCGTCCCTACCTGCTGCATGCCTATGTGGGCTCCGGCGAGGCCTGGGATCTGGACAGCCGTGACGGCGGCGTATCGATCCTGCCGCCGTACGAGACGCAGACCGGCGGCGCATGGTATGCGGGCACGGCCGACGCCATTACGCAGAACCTCGACTACATCAAGGCCAACGACCCCAAGTACGTCCTGATTCTTTCGGGCGATCACCTGTATCGCATGGACTACCGTAAGATGCTCAAGACGCACATTGAGAACAACGCCGACCTCACGGTGAGCGTCATGCCCGTGCCGTGGGAAGAGGCCAGCCGCTTTGGCATCCTGACCACCGACCCCGAGGACGGCCGCATCACCAAGTTCACCGAGAAGCCCGATAAGCCCGATTCGAATCTCGCGTCCATGGGCATCTACATCTTCTCGGCCGACGTGCTGATCGAGGCGCTCGAGGAGGACGCTCTGGACCAGCGTTCGAGCCACGACTTTGGCAAGGACATCATCCCCAAGCTGCTCGGCGAGAACAAGCGCCTGTACAGCTACGAGTTCCACGGCTTTTGGAAGGACGTCGGCACCATTGCCAGCTTCCACGAGACCTCGATGGACCTGCTGGGCAACAACCCCGAGTTCGATCTGTTTGACAAGCACTTCCCCATCATGTCCAACATCACCACGCGTCCGCCGCACTACATTGGCCCGGACGGCTGCCTGGACGATTGCCTGGTCTCCAACGGCTGCAAGATCTACGGCACCGCTCGCCACTCGATCCTTTCGACCGATGTCATCATCGAGGAGCGCGCCGTGGTCGAGGACTCCGTGCTGCTGCCGGGTGCGCACGTTAAGAGCGGCGCGCACATCTGCCGCGCTATTTTGGGCGAGAACTCCACGGTCGAAGAGGGCGTGAAGCTCGGCTCTGTCGATACCACCAAGGATACGGCCGTCGTTGGAAATGACGTCGTTATCGGGAAGGGGGAATGATCCGATGATCAATCGCAAGGCCATCGGTTATATCACCGCTAACTACTCTTCGAGCTACGGCAGCGTCCTGCTCAAGGACCGCCCCATCGCGTCCGTTCCCTTTTTGGGCCGCTACCGCCTGATCGACTTTCCGCTGTCCAACATGATGAATGCCGGCATTAAGACCGTCGGCGTCGTCATGCCGGGCAACTACCGCTCGCTGATCGACCACGTTGGCTCGGGCAAGGACTGGGGCCTGGACCGCAAGAAGGGCGGCCTGTTCATGGTGCCCGGCAACGCGTATGGCACCACCAAGGGCGGCATGCGCTTCCTGCTGCGCGACATCATCTCCAACAAGACGCTGTTCCAGCGCTCGGACAAGCCCTATGTTGTGATGATGGGCACCAACATCATCTTTAACATGGACCTCAACACCATCATCGACGCGCACGAGAACTCCGGTGCCCAGATGACCGTGGTGTACTGCAAGGCCACGCGCAACGTCGATGACGAGACCAAACTCGAAATTAACGAGAACGGTCGCCTGACGGGCGTGAGCGCCGGCGTCGTGTACGGCGACAACGCCTCTATGGACTGCTGCATCGTCAACCGCGAGACGCTGCTCGAGATCATCGATCACTACCAGGCAGCCGACTATCTGGACCTGCTCGAGGCACTCCAAGGCGACTTTGGCAACATCGACGTGTGCAGCTACGAGTACAAGGGCGAGGTCGTGGGCGTGTTTAGCGAGAAGTCGCTGTATCGCCGCAGCATGGACCTGCTCGACCAGACCGTGGCCGACCAGCTCTTTGACCCCGAGCGCCCAATCCTGACCAAGGCTCACGACGTGCCGCCTTCGCGCTATGCGACCGGCAGCCACGCGTGCAACTCGATCATCTCGGCCGGCTGCATCATCAAGGGCACCGTGCGTAACTCGATCCTGTCGCGCGGCGTTGTGGTCGAAGAGGGCGCATCGGTGACCAACTCGATCATCAACCAGAGCTGTGTCATCAAGAGCGGCGCCCGCGTCGAGAATGCCATTCTGGACAAGAACAATGTGGTTCCCACCAACACCGAGCTTCGCGGCACGCCCGAGAACATCCTGGTGCTGGGCAAGGCTCCGTTAACTTCCGACACCACCATCGTACGTTAACGTTGGCACCGCAACATCGCTCGTAACATGTAGAATAGCCGCCCGGTTAGCGCCAGGCGGCTATTCTCGAATTGCAACATGGGAGACAATATGGCAGATTCCAGCAAAAAGATGCAGATCGTGTTTGCCTCGGCCGAGTGCGCACCGTTTGTTAAGACCGGTGGCCTGGGCGACGTGGCGGGCTCGCTGCCTGCGGCGCTTGTACGCGCCGGCGCCGAGGTCATCGTGATGGTGCCCAAATACGCCACCATCAAGGACGAGTACAAGGCGCAGATGGAGCACTTTTCCGACTTTTACGTGAGCCTGGGCTGGCGCAACGAGTACTGCGGGCTGGAGAAGCTCGAGCACGACGGCGTCACCTATATGTTCGTGGACAACGAGCGCTACTTTGCGCGCGATTATCCGTACGGCTTCTTCGACGACGGCGAGCGCTTCGCGTTCTTCTCCAAGGCCATCACCGAAAGCCTGCAGCACCTGCCGGCCGGTTTTGAGTGCGACATTTTGCACTGCAATGACTGGCAGACGGCACTGGCACCCGTGTTTTTGCGCGAGTTCTACCAGGGCCTGCCGCTGTACGACCGCGTCAAGACTGTGTTCTCGATCCACAACGTGGCGTTCCAGGGCCAGTTTAGCGACACCGTGATGGAGGACATCCTGGGTGTGGCGCATATTCCCGCGGCAGCCACGCAGTTGCGCTGCGACGCCTGCAGCATCAACTACATGCTGGGCGCGCTGCACTATGCCGATGCCATCACCACGGTGAGCCCCACCTACGCGGGCGAGATCCAGACGCCCGAGTTTGGCGAGGGCCTGGACGGCGTACTGCGCGAGCGCTCCTACGCGCTGCAGGGCATCCTCAACGGCATTGACGTGGCGGCCTTTGACCCGGCAACCGACAAGCGCATTGCCGCCAACTACACGGTTGACGACCGTTCCGGCAAGGCCGTGTGCAAGGCCAAGCTGCAGGAGCAACTGGGGCTCGAGGTGCGCGACGACCGCCCGCTTATGGTGATGGTCACGCGTCTGACGCGCCAGAAGGGCATGGACCTGGTCATGTACGCGCTCGACCGCATCCTGTCCGGCGGCGTTCAGGTGGCCGTGCTGGGCACCGGCGACCGCGACTACGAGGACGGTCTGCGCTACTTCCAGGACAAGTACCCCGGCACCATGGCCGCGCGCATCGAGTTTG
>OLOQ01000590.1_pt1 | contig 41165 bp, 49 predicted proteins | sample 1673101 | NCBI WGS metagenome assembly OLOQ01 (sample SAMEA3136754, study PRJEB25190) | human gut metagenome | biome: human gut; feature: human-associated habitat; material: faeces | place: Austria | collected 2013 | reverse complement strand
GGTTCCAAAGGGGCCATTCTCTTTCGCAAAAGAGAATGGCCCCTTTGACTCGTGCAGCGCCTTCGGCGCTGCGATCCCCGCGGCACAAGTGCCGCAAAGTGCTTTGCATTTATGCAAAATAGATGGTAATAGGACAAATCTCCGCTTTTGTCCCCACGCGCATGTTGGGTCCGAACAGGCCGACGCCGGAGGTGACGATGTTGTGCATCTTTCCCTTTTGGAGATACCCGCAGGCATTTTCCCACATCAGCTTGATGGTGAGATTTCCCGGGAACATCTGTCCATCGTGCGTGTGGCCGCAGAGGTCTATGTCGACGCCCGCGTCCGCGAGCTCCTGCAGCTCCTTGGGCTGGTGGTCGAGGACGATGATGGGCTTATCCTTGTCCAGACCTGCCGTGATCTCATCGGGCGTCTTGCGCGTCTCGATGCCGCGGCCCGGGCGGTGCGCGTCGGGGCGGCCATAAAGGTAGAACTTTCCGTCGATGAGCATGCCCTCGTCACGCAGGAGCGTGATGTTCGCGTCCTTCAAGAATTCGTCCATGCGCGGGTCGCTCTCCTTCTTCTCGCTCTGGCGGAAGGTGAAGCCTGCGAGCACCGGCTCTTCGATGTCGTGGTTGCCGTAGCAGGCGTAAACGCCGTATTTCGACTGGATGCTGCGCAGCGTGGCAGCGATGGTCTCAGGGGCTTCCACCGCCTCCCACTCGTTATCGAAGATGTCTCCCGCGATGACGACGAGGTCGGCGTCCTGTTCGTTGATCCTGTCTACCATCTGCTGCATCTGCTTTTCGCCGATGTTGTAGCCAAGGTGCAGGTCGGCCACGAGCACAACCTTCATCTCGTCCATGCCCTCAACAGTCTTATCGACCGTCACGTCATACGGCGTCACGTGGATGATGCGCGCGTTGACGACGCCCCAGATGGATGCGATCAAAATGACCAGCGCGCACACACAGCCCGCGATGCGGTGCATCTGTGTCGTGACGAAAATGTGCTTGAACGGCAGCACGTACCCCAGCAGCAGCCGCAGCAGGTCCGCCGCGATGACCGCGAGCAGCACATACAGCAGTACGCCGAGCCAGTAGTTGCCGATGAGCTTCATCACGCGCCGCGCCCGCCCCTCCGGCAGGAAAAACGCGATGACGATGGAGCAGGCCAGAAACGCCTGCACAGCCACGGGCAGCGCCCAGTGGCGCGCTGTGCGGAAAAACGGGAACCAGGCCTTCACCCAGCCCATCACGCGGCGCAGTAAATAGTAATTCGCCAGCAGGTACACCGGCGCAAGCAGAATCGCGATCATGTCAACGCGGGAGCATCGCTCCCCTCGCTTCCTTTTGAATCAAAAATCTTCGGTCATCATAGCACGTTTTTCTATCCATTGCAACGCATCCCCGCGGTTGACATTCCGCATGCGGCATGATACCTTTAGAGTCGAAAAATAACATGGATCAAGGAGGACGATCCGATGAAAATGCTCGAAACCATCCACATTCTCCCCGTGCGCGCGGAGAGCGCTGCGCCCGCGCCGCTGCGCGGCAAAAAGCTCGACCAGCGCGCCGTGCTGCAAGTCGTCCGCAAGGTCGACTGGAAAAAGGTCGGCCTCATCGCCGGCGGCGTGACTGTCGTGTGCGCCGCAGCCGGCACAGCGAGCCGGTACAAATTCTATCAGGGCATCGTCGCGCGCGAGCTCAAAAAGCAGCTCGCCCCGCTGAACGACAAGCTTGACGCCCTGCAGGCTGAAAACCGCATGCTGCGCGCGGAGCTTGAAAAGAAGAACGCCCCCTCCGAGGAACAGAACTGAACCAAAATTGCCCGAACAAATTCCAGTTCGGGCGATTTTTTGCTCTCCGCTGGCGCTTTCCCCCTCCGCATGGTAAAATAGGCAAAAACAGGACTGTTTTCCGCAAAAAGTCTTCATTGCTACCCACGGTTGCGCAATTGTCTACTGCAATACATGGCATTTTGCGCACACTAACGCTATGCTTTTTGCGAAAGGAGGAACCATGGCACTACCTGAAAAACTCTACACACTGCGCAAAAAGAGCGGTCTTTCGCAGGAGCAGCTTGCAGAGGCGCTGAACGTCTCGCGTCAGGCCATCTCTAAATGGGAGGGCGGCAGCGCGATGCCTGAGAGCGACAAGCTCCTCGCGCTGAGCAATTACTTCGGCGTCTCGCTCGACTACCTTCTAAAAGACGGTGCGCCGGATGCCGCGCCCGCCGAAGCGCAGGAGGAGCACCGGACGATGCGGCTTTTGAGCCTCATTCTCTGCTTCGGCGGCGCGGCCGCGCTGATCGTCTATGGCGTTTTGTCGATCCTTGTCCCGTCCGTTCCCGCGCAGATCAGCGGATCGTCGATGATCCGCATCGACGGCAGTGGCATTTTTCTGCTGCTCTGCGTCGCGGCCATCGCCGCGGGCGCGGCGCTGCTGCTCAAAAGCACCAAACACAAATAAGGAGGTCTCTCCATGAAAGCTCTGTCCTGTACCTTCGCCGCGCTGGCGATCCTGCTCTCCGATGTGATGTGCGCCGCCGTCGCATTCAACTACTGCGACATGCTCTGGGGCATCCGCTACGCTTCTTACAGCGCACCGGCGAGCACCGCGTTTCTGCTCGTCATCCCCTACGCCGCCGCCATCGCGGTCTGCACCGCGCTCGCGGTCATCTTTTGGCGAAAAAGCGCAAAATGCTGAAAAAGAACCACCGTATGGCGAGCCATACGGTGGTTTCTCCTTTACTTTCTCACAAACAGGATGCCGAGCGTGTTCGGGCCGCAGTGGCACGAGACGGTGCAGCCCGCCTGCGTCTCTTCGACGGTCTCAAACGATCCGTACTGTGCCGCTTCCTCCTTCGCCGCGGCCACGACGTTCGCGTCCGCCGCCGCGTGAGTGATGAACGCGAGCTCCGGCGCGATGTCCTCGCGCCCGTCAAGGCGCTCTTTTACATACTGGCGGATGCACTTTTCAAACGAGCCGCGGTACTTCTTGCACACGGCCATCTTGCCGTTTCGCACCTCGATGCAGGGCTTCAGGTGCAGAAGATTCGCGCCCAGCGCGGCCACAGCCGAGCAGCGGCCGCCCTTTCGCATGTAGTCGAGGCGCTCGATCAAAAAGCTCGCCTCGACCTTCGGCGCGAGCGCGCGCACGCGCTCGGCGATCTCCGCGCCGGAAAGGCCCTGCTCGGCGAGCTTCGCCGCCGCGACGACCAGAAGGCCCTGGCCTGTGCTCAGATTCTCCGAATCGACCACAAAGACGTTCTCGTACTCCTGCGCCGCGGCGCAGGCATTCTGATAGCAGCAGGAGAAATTCGCGCCGATGGTGATCTGCACCACCGCGTCATACTCGTTCGCGTAGCGCGCGAACATCTCGCCGTACTCGTACTGGCTGACCGCCGACGTGCTGCAAAGGTCTCCGCCGCCGTCCACGTGGGCAAAAATGTCGGCGGGCGTGATGTCCACACCATCGTGGAAGTCCTTGCCGTCCTTGATGACGCACAGCGGCGTGACGGCAATATCATAGCGCTCGAGCAGCGCGGGCGACAGGTCGCACGTGCTGTCGGAAATAATCTTCACTCGCATCGTTCGTTTCTTCCTTCCTGAAAGATAAAAACCTCATCTGCGGGCATCCCCGCCGGAACTTGCAACATCAGATTTTATATTTTTACCGCAAGCAGATGAACTCTTTCTCAACGCAACATCAACTTCTGTTGATATTTCTCCCACCCGTTCCGCAAAAAAAGGGCCCCCGAAGGTTTTCTTCGGGGGCTCTCCTGTTTGCTTTTATCGCTTACTTGCTCAGGCAACGATAGAGGAAAGTGACGATCTGACCGCGCGTGCAGTCGCCCGCGGGGTCGAAAGTCGTCGCGCTCGCACCGGTGGTCACGCCGTTTTCCACGGCCCACAGGACGGCGTTTGCGTAGTAGGCGTCCGCCTTGACATCGGTGAACGGATTCTCTGCCTTGCTCTCAGGACTGTTCTGCATGCGGTAGCGCTCCATGTGAAAGTCGTTGAACGCGGGCATCACGCCCGAAAAGATCTCATAGGTGGTCATCGTGCCGTCGCCGGTCTCGTTTCGAAACTGCCAGACCGCGCAGCCGTCGCTCTGCGCCAGCAAAATAGCGCCCTGATGCTCCAATAATTTCTCTGCGGTCATCTCTTCCGCTCCTGTCCTTTGGAGTTAGTCATCTCTAACCATTTGGCAGTATACCACAGCTTTCGCCGCTTGTCTTTCCCCATCGGGCGAAATTGTTCCGTTTGGACGCCAATTTTGCCGCCGTGGGTCAAAAAAGAGGGCGGGTAACTCCCGTCCTCTTTTTTATTCCTTTACCGGTTCACGAGCAGCTTTTTCATGCCGCGCTCGAGACCGTCGACGGTCAGCGGGTACATGTCCACCGCCCTTGCGATATAGCCGTAGCTCTCGCCCCAGTAGCCGCCCCAGCGCGGGGGCTCCTCGGGATTGAGCCAGATCAGGTGGTCGTAGTGCTCGCAGAAGCGCTTGATCTGATCGAGGCCCGACCATTTCGCCTCGCCAGTGCGGTAGTCGTAGCGCTTTTCCATCAGCTCGTACATGTCCATCAGCGCATCGCCGACTAAAATGACCTTGTACTCGCTGCCGAAATTCTGCAGGATCCAGTCCGTCGGCACCGCGTGCTCGCGGTACATCCGCGGGTCGGTATAGACGCTTGAATAAATGCAGTTGTGGAAGTAGTAGACGTGCAGCTCTTTAAAATGGTTCGACTGCCGCGCCGCCTGGAAGAGCATGGAGCAGAGGTTGGAATAATACTCCATCGAGCCGCCGGAGTCCATCAGCATCAGCACCTTGACGGTATTTTTGCGCGGACGCTTGTAGCAGACCGACAGCGTTCCCGCGTTGTCGCAGGTCTCGCGCACGGTCCCATCCACATCGAATTCCGTTTTGGCCTCCTGCGTCTGCTCGGAATACTGGCGCAGCAGGCGGAACGCCATCTGAAACTGTCGGATATCGAGCACATTGTCCTTGCGGAAGTCGCGGAACCTGCGCTCCCCCGCCACCTGAAACGCGCGGCGGTACATGCTCTTCCCGCCCACACGGATGCCCTGCGGGCTGTGGCCGCTATTGCCGAAGTTTGAGTAGCCGTTCGTACCGATCCAGTACGAGCCGCCGTTGTGCTCCTCGGTCTGCTCCTTGAGGCGCTCTTCGAACATTTTGAGAATTTCCTCAATGCTCTTTTCCTCATAGCCCTGCGTGCGCAGGAACTTGCGGAACTCCTCCATTGCGGCGGCAGGGTTGTTGAGCCAGTCTATCAGCTCCTTGGGAAGCTCGTCCTGATATGGCACGCCGTCGAAGTATTCAAGGAAGATCTGGTCGAACTTGTCGTAATCCGCCTCGGACTTGACGAGCACCGCGCGACAGAGCTCGTAAAAGCCCGTGAGCGAATCGTGCTGCAGGTCCAGCATCAGCCCCTCGATGAGCGTCATCCACTCATTCAGGCTGACGCGAAAGCCGTGCGCGCGCAGAAGGTAGAAAAATCCAGTAAACATGGCGTTCTTATCTTCTCAGTCGGCGCTGCACGGTGGAGATATCCTTGTCCTTTTTGAGGAGCACCCCGATGAACGGGATCTCCTTCGTGATGCGGGACGTGTCCACGCCGGTAAGCTCGAGCGCGCGGATCCAGTCGACAAGCTCGGATGTCGAGGGTTTTTTCTCCACCGAGTCGATCGAGCGGATATAGTAGAACGCCTGCATCGCCTGCATCAAAAGCGTCTCGTCGACATGATCGAAGTGGACGCGGATGATCTTTTCCATCTGCTGCTGGTCGGGGAATTCAATATAGTGGAAGATGCAGCGGCGCAGGAACGCGTCCGGCAGCTCCTTTTCCGCGTTCGAGGTGATGATGACGATGGGACGGTGCTTGGCCTTGATGGTCTCCTTCGTCTCGGGAATGTAGAATTCCATCTTGTCGAGCTCCCAAAGAAGGTCGTTCGGGAACTCGAGGTCTGCTTTGTCGACCTCGTCGATCAGCAGCACGACCTGCTCGTCGGCGGAAAACGCCTCGCCGAGCTTGCCGAGCTTGATATACTTTGCGATATCGTCCACGCCGGATGCGCCGAACTGGCTGTCGTATAAACGCTGCACCACATCGTAAACGTACAGGCCGTCCTGTGCCTTCGTCGTGGACTTGACACTCCAGATGATGAGCTTTTTGCCCAGCGCCTCGGCCACAGCCTCGGCGAGCATCGTCTTTCCCGTGCCCGGCTCGCCCTTGATGAGAAGCGGTTTTTTGAGCGCCATCGCGATGTTCACCGCATTCATCAGCTCTGGGCTCGCAACGTAGTTTTTGCTGCCTTTGAAAGTATTTTCCATAGTGTGCTCCTTGTAAAAAATCAAAATCAATGATATTTTACCCTTGCCACACGCCCCTTGTCAAATTCATTGTTTTGACCTGTCCCCAAATTTTTTCTAAAAATTTGAAATTTCCTCTTGCATTTCCCTGAAAGCTGTGGTACTATAACATCGTTGTCCGATATGAGACACGCGCCGTTAGCTCAGCTGGATAGAGCGTCTGGCTACGGACCAGAAGGCCGGGGGTTCGAATCCCTCACGGCGTACCAAAGGAAAAGTGCTTAATTCTTTATGAATTAGGCACTTTCTTTTGTTTTTATAGCAAAAAAGTTCAGATTTTCAAAAATTGCAAAAGGGTCTTTTCACCCCAATTTATCAACTATTTATCAACAAGTTCAACCCGAAAGGGTCAAGTGGGGGCAAAATGGGGGATTGGGGGCTTTTTTTTCGAAGTCCTATATATATTTATATTATTATACATTCGTATATACTTATAAAAATAATCCCCCATTCCCCCAAAAATCCCCGAAAGCCTTGAAAACACTCACTTTTTTGTGGGGGATTTTCTTGAAAATGCCCCGAAAAAAGCCCCCCAAAAGCCCCCACCGGGGGCAAAAATCCCCCACAGGGCAAAAAAAATACCCCGCAAGGCTAGCTGAACCTTACGGGGCGGGGTTGGTCTTCATTTCGACCAATATTTTATTACGGGGGCTATATCTGCGTTTTCAATCAAGGGGGCTTGAAATCTGATCGGCGTTGTTCTGTCCGGGAGCTTTAATAATGCGTCCCCCTTGCCGGTCAGCTTTTCGGCTCCTTTACCGTCAAGAATAACCATTGAATTACTCACGGTTGCCGTTTTTAAGGCTATGCGGCATGGGATATTTGCTTTAATAAGACCAGTAACAACATTTACCGTTGGTTGCTGTGTTGCTACGATCAAATGAACCCCGGCAGCTCTGCCGAGTTGAGCAATACGAACAATAGCGGTTTCAACGGGTTTCTTGCCTAAAATAATTAGGTCGGCAAGCTCGTCAATCATGACCACCACAGAGGGCAAACCCATTTCGGCAGCGTTCTTTACTCTGTGCGCCGCCATTCGTTTATATCTCTGGTCGATCATGTCACAGACGCTTGCAAGCGTGTCTATTGCTAAATATGGGTCAGTTACAACAGGCCGGAGCAAATGAGGAAGACCGGCAAACCCTGAAAACTCTACTTGCTTCGGGTCGATGATGATAAATTGCAGGGTTTCGGTGGTGTGCTTAAAAAGCAGGCTCACGGCAATAGAGTTTAATAGGACGGATTTACCGCCGCCCGTAGTGCCGCCAATTAACGCATGGGGCAAGCTCTGAATATTCACCACTAAAGGCCGGTTGAGCGTGTCCACGCCGAACAGCGCCGAAAGCCCCGCCGCCCGGTCAAAGTCTTTTGTTAGAAGTGCCTGCTTGAAATAAAGCGTTGATCTGTCCGCCCGTGAGATTTCAAGTGCAAAGTGGGCTATATCGCTGCTTGCCTGCTTCACTTCTGTATGAAGGATAGCGGAAACACCTTCTAACAGGCGCTTCACCTTCGGCAGCTCTAACGGGTTTTCAAGTGCAAAATGGTAGCTTACCAGTTGCGGCGCTACCACGGCACGAACAAATGAACACGGGACTTTTGAGGAAAGGATTTTTGCAAGGTCTTCCCCGCTGTATATTTCCCCGGTCTGCTTGATCTCGTGATCTGGTAAAATGCTTGCCGTGGGTGTTGTGTAGGTCTTTCTAAATAGCATTGTTTCAGCTCCTTTTCTCCCTGCCATCATCAGGGCTACGGCGGGAACCCGTAACCGACACCGCCCACCGTGGGCGGCGTTTCGGCTTGTTTAGTTGCGTTCAATCCATTCAATGAACCGCATGACCTCAGCGGCAAAGGAAGCCGCCAGAGCGATATAAAATAGCGTCATCGGCTACACCTTAAAACGGTACGGTGTAGGAAATAGCCCCGGATTTTTCAAGCGTTCTAATATGGCGGCAAACTCTGTTTGCGGCCTGAAATAGCGCCCTTGCTTGCACATCTAACCATTCTTCCCGGCTATTGGGGCGGCGTTCCCCGTTGCGGGTTTTCTTCAATTCTGACGGGCAGCAAAGCCTTTCTGCTATATCGCCGTCATAAATCAAAGAACAACCGCCCCAACTGTATTGACTCCAATTTGCCGCCCCATTCAGCAGCGCCGCCCGGACTTTTTTAGACTCTGTTAAATTCAATTCTTCAAAATAGCCGCCGTTAATTTGTTCACCCAACTGTCCCACCATTTCAAGGGCGTATTGTGTTACCCCTTTATCCCATGCGGAACGCTGCTTTTCACTTTCAATGCTTTGATACAGCTTTTCAATATTTGTCATGATATACCCCTTTCAATTTCGGGGCGGCTGTGGTATGCTTACCTTGCCGCCTGCGTGGTGGTTGGGTAGCGGCTTTTAGCTTTGGTCGGCGGGAGCTGCTACCCTCTTTTCATTATCTATTGTAAACTATTTAGTGTCGTTTGTCAATATAAATTAGCGTTTTCTCCTGTATTTTCAAGGGTTTCCGGGCTTTGCTGGTCTTCGGGTTTTTCGGCCTGATCGGGTGACGGGGGGTGGGGGGATTTGGCGGCGGCAGCGTGGGGCGGGTTATCCCCGAAATGTCCGACACATGGGAAAAGACCTTTTTCAAAAAATCCGCAAAAATAAAAAAGGACATTCCTGTCCCTTTCTCAAACATCTATGACACTATTGGCAACCTCCCTCTTTCATGATACAATCAAGTCATCACTTATGGGAGGTGCTACCATGAGAAGAAATTTAGCTTTTCTACTCACCCTGTTTATGGTGCTTTCACTCTGCGCTTGTGGGTCATCTACATCAGGTTTACAGGTCGATAACCCTGATGAAAATACTGATACCCGCCTGTCAATCTCAGACACATTGAGTTCCGAGCATTTTGACTTTTCAATTATCTCTGTCTCTGCGTCTTCTTCTGTTAAAAGCGAGGTTGGGACAGTATATGAAGCCGCAGACGGCAATCAAATTCTGACTGTCATTCTCAGCGCCAAAAACACTTCCGATGACACGCAAAATGTCATGAATACCAATTTCAACAGTTATGTTGATGGTTCAAAAATCACCGTCATTGGGGCTGTTGGAAAGGTCGATGGGTATATGCCGTTGATCGGTGCTGTGTCTGCCGGGAAGACCTTTGAAGGGTATGCTTTGTGGGAGCTGCCTGAAAACTGGAATGAGCTTGAATTTTCCTACATTGACGCATTGACTGGCAGTGAAAGCGACAACTCTCTTGTCATTCACTCCACGGACATATCCAGTTGATCTTGTTCTCCCTGTCATTTAGGTGATAAAGGTGAGTAATCGAGTGCTTTTCCTATAAACTCTTTCTTATGTGCGTGTACTAAGAGAAAGTTATAGGGATTTTGACCCGATTACTCACCTTCTTTTTTATTGTCATACCGCTATATGTAGTATGTAACTGGTAAAGAGTCACAAAATCTGTAAAAATGGTTGACAAACTGATAAGAACGAGTATAATGTAATCAGATTAGGTTGATCGACCAAAACTGAATACTTGTTGCATTTATGGTTGCGGTATTACTGTAAAATCAAAATGTTGGTTGCAACTCTCTTGATATGTAGTCTAAAGTCAACTTCGGTTGATCTACATATCCTGTAACACCGATAAAGCTAACCATGAATGAACAATGGCTCTGTATAGAGAACGTACAAAGTGCATTGACCGATAGTCCCCAAGAGGATTATCAGTCAATGCACTTTTTTTGTTTGCGATTGGAGGTTATACGATGTGCAACAAAGTTGGAACTGAAAACATTGTTCCGAGATATAGAACCATTACCGAGTTAACAAAGGAAAGCGGTATTCCCGCATGGGTTATCCGTCAAATGATTAAGGACGGCGAGGTTGAGTATTGCAGACCCGGCAAGACCTATTATGTGAACGGCGAGTCTTTCTACTCCTATCTGAAACGCATGAACTAAAGGTGGTGAGTTAATTGGCGGTGTTAGAAATCAATCCCGCCGTGAGGGAGTCGCTGTTTGTCGAAGATCGGAACGGCAAGGTCAAACTGGACGAGGGCGCTTTTGCAGAAGCCTTTGTGGAAAATAATCACCTTATTTGCTACAACGGCATTGTTTATGACCAGACGGGACAGGCACTCAGCAGCGCCGAAGGCCAGCAGGCCATTTATCGCCTACTGCGTGGGCTGAATGTCACAACCGGGTTGGCAAGCCGTGTAAAAAGTCTTTGGGAGATCGTCAAGGTTCAGGCGTACACCGATCATGTCAATGTTGCCGAAAACCAGATTGCCGTGCAGAACGGAACAGTCACGGTTAATTTGAAAACCGGCGAGTGCAGTTTTCAAGATGGTTTGAACTTTTCACTTCATCGGCTCAACTGTAATTTTGACCCTACCTCGAAGGGGAAAAGGCCAACACGTTTTCTCGAATGGGTGGACAGTCTTATCCATGAGTGTGACCGGGACGGTTTTCAGGAGTATTGCGGATACCTTCTTCTCCCCAATACCAAGCTCCAAAAAGCATTGGTGCTTTTGGGGCGAGGGCAGGAGGGTAAAAGCCGCATTGGGCTGATTTTGCACTACCTGTTCGGTGGCTCCTGTGTTGGTTCTTCTGTTGAATACTTTGAAAACAGCCAATTTGCCCTCCCTCGTGCGCAAAACAAGCTGGTTCTGTTTCAAGATGATCTGAAAAAGGAAAAGCTGAAATCTACCGAAAATTTCAAAATGATGGTGTCGGCTGAGGTTCCCATGCAGGCCGAGCCGAAGGGTGAAGCGGCGTATTCCTTTCGTCCCTATGCCCGTTGGGTGATCTGCTCCAATGCCCCGCTTACGGCTCTATCAGATAGCGGTCATGGTTTCTATCGCCGTTTATATGTCATTCGAGTGAAGAACCGTCCCCCTGACCGGAAAGATGACCCGTTCTACTTTGAACCCATGAAAGACGAAATGGACGGTATTTTCCTGTGGTTTTTGCAGGGATTACAGCGGCTCATTCAAAACGGCTGGAAGCTGAGTGTCAGCGCAGAGTCACAAGAGCTTGTCGAGAGTCAGCAGGAGCAGGAAAACTCTCTCATTGGCTTTATGAATAGCGAGTTGGCTTTTGGGTCTTCTTCCTATTCCATCACAAAAGCAGAGTTATACGCAAAGTACATGGCCTATTGCACTTCCAATCAAGCTATACCCCGTAAGCGAACGGAAATGTGGGAGTTTTTTGAAGAACAGATGGACAATTTGCGTATCAAAAAATCCAAGCACCTTGGCGAAACGAGAGGTGCCGAGGGATATACGGGAATGTGCCTAAAGTCAACCGCCGCTATTTTCAAGCTACTGGAAACCAATACGGGAAAGGGGGTGGAATAATGTATTTCAAGGACGCTCACGGTCGAATGTGGCTCAAAACGGTCAATGGCTTTCAAAACATCGGCATAAGGGTGACAGAAAAGACCGTCACCTTCCGAAAGGTGGATACTGTGAAGGTCATTCCAAGTCCCGTTGTTGTCCCTACGCTGGAAGGTGCAGTCCCGTTGACTTTGCGGCAGGCAGTTTCAAGTTTTGGCATTACGGAGGAAAGTCCGTTGCAATCATTAAAAAATCTGAACAATTTTAAGGAAGAGTACCTGAGAAAGGAGTGAAAAACCGTGTATATTGACCCTTTTATCGGCGGTGTGCTGTCTACTGTCGGTGTTGAGCTGCTGTTGCTGTTCATTTCCGCTGTCGTAAACACATTCGGCAAAAAGTAAGCAACCGGGCGGGGGGGGGCGGGGTTCTCCCGTTCCCGCTCAATCTAAATTCCTAAAGAAAGGAAGTGTGAACTATGGCTACTATTGAGCGTGAAGGAATGGAAGGTTTGAGTTTTGAGATTACTTGCGAAACCGAAAAGGCCGAAAAAAATCTGCGCAAGCTGACGAACACTCTTGAACGTCTGAAAAAGGCCCTATCCGGTGTAGATGGTTCTCATACTATCGACACTATTAAGGATATTAACACGGCTATTAATGGTGTCGATGACTGTAAGCTGACCAAGCTAAAAAGTACGCTCTCCAAGGTTGGTTCTGCCGCTCAGTCTGTGAAAGCCAAGGTTGGGGACATTGGCACTGTCCCCGTTTCGAGCGGTATCGGTGCAGAAACCGTGTCTGAGTTGACTGAGGTATCTGGTCGTGTCGGTATTCTCACCCGTGAATTTGACCGTCTAAAATCTTCCCTGTCGGGGCTGAAAAGCGTTGCAGGTACGGTCAGCGGAAAGTTGGGTAACATTGGGAAGGGACTTGTCAACAAGATTACAGCCCTTGGAAAGCAGTTCAAAAGGGCAATCTTCTACTCGCTCATATACAATGCGGCCTATGGGTTGATTAGGTCTATCGGAGACTCGTTTGCAGAGGGATTTCAGAATATGTACGGATATTCTAAAGCCTTTGCCGGAAGGTTTGCTCAGTCGATGGACTCTCTTGCCACAAGCGCCCTGTATCTAAAAAACAGTCTTGCGTCCGCATTTGCCCCGCTGGTCAATCAGCTCGCCCCCGTAATCGACACTCTCATTGAGAAGGTCGCTACGCTGCTGAATTATGTGGCACAACTGATGGCAGCACTGTCCGGGCAGTCCACCTATACCAAGGCAATCAAGGCCGCAACGGAGTTTGGTGAAAGCACCAATGAAGCCGCTAAAAGCCTGAAAAGTTTTACTGCCGGATTTGACGAGCTGAATGTGTTTGAGAAGAACAGCGGAAGCGGCAACGGTGCCAACACGCCGGACTTTGCTTCCATGTTTGAGGAAGCTCAGGTAGACAGTAAAATCGCCGCCGTAGCACAGAAGCTCAAAGACATTTTCGGGTGGGTTGAAGATCATCTCACTATCATCAAAAATGCGGCTATTGCCGCTGGTGCCGCTTTCCTCGCATGGAAGATTGCGTCCCTGTTCACGAAGAATTTGAAGGATTTGCTTTCTGTGGTACTCACCATCGGCGGTGCAACCCTATTCGTTACAGAAGGGTTTGACGCATGGCAAAACGGCGTTAATTGGGAGAACCTTACTGGTATGCTCACCGGTGTTGGACTGCTTATTGCCGGTCTTGCAATCCCCTTCGGCACGGTAGGCGCTGCTGTCGGTGCCTTGCTCGGCGGCATTGGTATGTTGGTTGTAGGGTTCCATGATTGGATTACCGCAGGGGAATTGACCACACAAACCTTCTGGTTGCTGGAAGCTGCCATTGGCGCAGTTGGCGTTGCCCTCGGAGTCCTGATCGGCTGGCCTGCCGTTGTGGTTGCCGCCGTTGCCGCAGCCGCTCTTGCCATTTACCACTATTGGGACGAAATCAAGGTGTTCTTTATCAATCTGTGGGAGGAAATTAAAGTAGTCTGTTCCACAATGGCAGAGTGGGTAAATGTAAATGTCGTTATCCCGGTCGCCAACTTTTTCATGACTCTCGGTACGAATATCTCCCTGTTCTTCTCGAACGCATGGACGCAAATCTGTACGCTGTGGGTCACGGCTGGCGAATGGTTCAGCGTGAATGTCATCACCCCGGTTTCCACCTTTTTCAGCAATCTTGGAACCAACATTTCCAACTACTTTATTGCTTCGTGGACGAAGATCAAGACGCAGTGGGCGGTTGTAACAACATGGTTCCAAACCACGATCATTACGCCTACGCAAACCGCTTTTGACTCCATGTGTACCGCTGTTGGCGGGTTCTTCACCGCTCTGTGGGAAAAGATTACTGGCGTTTTCGCAGGAGCGGGGGCGTGGTTCCAGACGAATGTGGTTGACGCTATTACCTTCGGGTTCAGATACCTTGTGAATGGGGCTATCGGTCTGATTGAAGGTATGCTGAACGGTATCGTTCAAGCCTTGAACTGGGTTATCAGCAAGGTCAACTCTGTTTTGAGCGTATTTGGTAGCAACGGTATTAAGTATTTGTCCGAAGTCAAGATTGACCGGCTGGCTGATGGCGGCTTTGTGGACGAAGGACAGCTCTTTATCGCCCGTGAAGCGGGTGCGGAAATGGTCGGTGCGATGGGGCGCAGAACGGCGGTTGCCAACAATGACCAGATCGTTGAGGGTATCTCCGCAGGCGTGTCTATCGCCAATGACGGTGTGATCGCTGCCATTTACGCTCTGCTGAATGTCGTGGAAGAAAAGGATATGTCCGTTGTCATTGGTGACAATCAGATCGGTGAGTCTTATGACCGCTACGTTCTTAACAGAGGAATGAGAGTTAGTAGTGGCCCATTTGCTAACACTTATTAAGCAGGAGGCCCCACATGAGTTGGTCTATGCGTTTAGGGATAGCAGCCCCATATAGCAAGGAAGAACTCTACTGCTTTTGGGTCAAATTCAAAGATGACCCTCACGCTGACAGAATTCTTGCTGACTTTATGGGCGCAGATAGCACGGCGGCAGCACAACAGCTCATTGACGATTTTGAAAGCAGGTATCGGCTGGAACATTGTTATGAGCGTGAATGACAGGCACAAACAACAGAACAAATTTTGGAGGTTAAAATCATGAATAACACACATTTTATCAAGAAAATTGCTGAAATTCTTAAAAATCATTATGCGGAAACCGGCGCTGGTGTTGTCTACTACAACAATGCTCTGAGTGATCTTATGCGAGATCGTGACCATTCTGAGGAATGGAAGGGCAAGGAGCGTGAACGGCTCGTCCGTGAACGCATTGCCTATACCGACAGTCGCAAAAATGATCTCGAAAGCGAAATCAAGGCTATTCTGGACGCAGAACGGCAGGCAGTCAAAAACAATGCCACTTGCCGTGTTCCGAGCAGAGATCAACTCACAACCCTGTCCATGTTGAAAGAAATCCAGAACCTTTCTCAGTCGGAATTTGACGCTTTTGCAGACTCTCTCAAAGGTGTGTATTCCGCAGAGAAAATGCTTTCTGAAATCGCCAAGGACCACAAGTTGAGATACGATTTCGTCCCTATCGATTGGCAGCTAAAGCGTATTGACAACTTCGCAGACAAGCTGAAATACTGCTACAACTACACCGGCGAGGTTGTGCGTGATCGGTTCGGTATGTCCGTTTACTCGTTTGGCAACGGAGTTCCGTTCTTCGCCAAAATGCTGATCGATGATACGGACACTTATATTGCCGAATATGAAAACGGAAAGTTTGAACCCGCCCCCGCTGTTCCTACCGCTATGGAGCGCCTTACTCAGCTCAAAAAAGATTGTCCCGAAAAGGCTGAGGACATCAAGAAATTTATTGCGGACAATGAATACAGTTTGGGTTCCGAACTGTTTGCAAGTCGGCTGGATGAGTTCATCAATTCTGTTAAGGAAGCTACTAAGGAGGACAACTGAAATGTGGAACAATCTCTACTATGATAAAAACAAAAATCTTTGGATAAAGGAGGGCGATAGCCATTTCCGGAATGTCGGCCTGTCGATCAAGAAAAGTTGGAAAACCTCACTTGATGGAAAGTTGGAAACCCATATCCAAGAGATTTCTTTGCGTTTTGGCAAAGTCACTTCTGCAAAAATTGATTGGCAAGGGCCGTATTCCTCTGAGGAAATCATTGCAAAACTTCATGTTTGCGAAGATAGCCCCATCAAGGTTATTGCGAGTGACGATGTATGAGGAAAAATACTACGGGAGAGTTGTCCCCCGCAGTCAAGCAGATAGTTTTGGAAAAAGGTATCAATCTTATGGTTCGGACAGGGGCTATGACCATTCCTGGTATAAGCCCTAAACAGGAGGTGAAAGTTGAATGGAAGCGAAAGAAAACACGGAAATGACCGCAAAGACAGTTTCTAAGGCTCTGGCTGAAAAGGCCACTTCCCAAATGAAACACTCTAAGAGGGTATACGGTGTTTTTACCCCCGAAAAGGGCGATATGACCTCTAAAATCGTTATGGACGCTCTGGAAAATCTCACTCAGACAACAGTTCGCCCGAAATGTGCCTACGGTGATCTTGCCACAGCGCAGTTGCGGACTCAGGAGTATTTTCTTTCTTGTGCGGAACGCCAATTTGTCCCCACAATGGAGGGGTGGGCTATCGCTTTGGGGGTAGGCAGACGGGTTCTGTATAAATGGTTCAACGGTGAAAATGTCCACCAGAGCAAGGAATTTAATGAGTTCCTTGCCATGACCCGTGACGCAATCATGTCCGTTATGTCCCAATCCGCTTTCAATAAAAATGTTGATACGGTCTGGTCAATTTTTTATGGGAAAAATTTCTATGGCATGAGTGACAGGACAGAAATCACGGTTGCCCCGCCTGCAAATCCCTTCGGTGACACAGCGTCCCCCGCAGAACTGGAACAGAAGTATTTGACCGATGTTATCGATTGTGAGGGCGCAGACACAGACGAGAATTAAAAAAAGAAGGGCGGTTAAGTCTGGTACACTTAACCGCTCCTTCTCTGAGAAATTTCAGATTGTTTCCTCAGTATCATTCAGTTTGAACAGCACATTGACGCTACAATCCATCGCTTCGGCAATCTCTTGAAGCTCTTTCTCGCTAAAGTTATTTCTGGCAAATTTGTTCGTCAGATTTTGCCGTGAGGTGTTCAATTTTTTTGCAAGGTCGGACACCGTCATATTTCTACGGCCTAAAATTATTTTGATTTTTTCGCTCACCGAAAGTTGCATAATTTCACCTCATTTCACGCCTTGATGATACACTATTTAATGTCCTATGTCAACCCAATATTACAAAAGAAATCAAAAAGTTTATTTTATCTATTGACAAACGACACTATATAGTTTACAATGCAACCGTAGACAAGATTTACATGAAAGGAGCGGTTGCAATATGGCTTCATCAAGTCCAATCAAAAACAAGAGTGGTGTCGTGTATGCCTATCAAATTAAAGTCTACCGTGGTCGGGACGCTGACGGAAAACAACTCAAACCGTACAGTACGGTATGGAAAATTCCTGATGGTATGAAGAACTCCCGCACCATTAAGAAAGAACTTGATCGGTTCGCCGTTCTGTTCGAGCAACAATGCAAGGAAGGGTTGGTGTCCACCGACAAGAAGACCTTTGCGGCTTATGCAGAATACTTTATGACCCTGAAAGAGCGAGATCAAAAGCACAAGACCGTTGCCAGTTACCGTGAACTGCTGGTTCGTATCAATGAGGAAATCGGCTTTCTGAAATTGTCTGATGTGAATTGCGAACACCTGAACCGTTTTTATCTCAAACTTGCTCAGAAGGGGCAGAACAAGCGGACGGGCGAAGGGCTTTCTACAAAAACCATTGTAGAACATCACCGCTTAATTCACAGCATTTTCGCTCAGGCCATGAAGGAAGGTCTGGTCAAATTCAACCCGGCTGAAACCGCTTCCCCACCCTCGGTAAAGAAGAAAGAAGCAACTTTCTTCGAAATTGAAGATGTAGAGCAGATTATGAAGTGCTTAGAGCATGAACCCCTTAAATGGCGCTGTATCACCCTTCTGATGATTGCGACAGGCGCACGGCGGGGTGAGATCATGGGTCTAAAATGGTCTGCGATTGATTTCAAAAAAGACGAAATCAAGATTTGCACAAACCTTCTCTATTCTAAGCAGCGAGGTATTTACGCAGATACTCCCAAGACTGGTGAAGTGCGCTATGTCTGTATCGATCATTCTGTTATTCAGTTGTTGGCTCAGTACCGCAAGGAACAGTCCATCATGCGGCTGCAAATGGGTGAACGGTGGGTCAATACCGGCTATTGCTTCACCCGTGAAGACGGTAAACCCATGCACCCCGACAGTATTACCAGTTGGCTATCCAAGTTCTCTAAGAAGTACGGGCTTCCGCATATCAACCCGCACAAGTTCCGCCATACTCAGGCCAGTATTCTCATTAACGAGGGTGTTGATATTGTCACGGTCGCAAAGCGGTTAGGCCACAAGCAGGTCACGACAACCGAAAATATTTATGCTCACGCTCTGGCTAAAGCTGACGCAGAAGCAAATGCGGTCGTTGCGTCTGTACTATTCAAAAAGAAAGCGTAGGAGGAAGTTTTATGAAACAGTATCGGGTGAAATTCGAGGTTGACATGATCGACCAAAGTATGAGTCCACTCATTGAAGTTGGCGATTTAGTTACCGTCTGCCCCGGCTTTGAAGTGGAAAACGGTCACATGGTCGCTGTTCTGATTACCGATGAAAAGGAGCAGACAACCAAGCTCCACATTCGCAAGGTCATTTTTGAAAATGGGAAGATCATTCTGAAAGCCCAAAATCGGAAATTTCCATCCTTTGTCTATGAAGGGCAAAATAACGATAATGTGCGGTTGATCGGCATTGTAACAGGCAGTAGCCGTTTCTTGTATAAGCCGCTGAGTTCTCGGCAAATCATTACCGCCAAGTTCGCACAGCAGAACAGAATTGTGTTGGAAAACCAGAGCGGAAATCTGGTACTTAACGGAATAAATGAATTGGAGGAAGTCAGATGAAATTCAAGAAAAAGTTGCCCGTCTCCTATGATTTGGAGAAAGAGTTTGCCGCCCTCGGTGACGAGCTGAAACGCCTTATAGGTGACAGCGAAAACATCAAGACCCATGCGGAGATTTCCGATTGGCTGGTACGGCTCTACACCGCTGCCGGTAAACTCGTAGTGGCTCAGGAGATATGCCGCAGTCCGCAGCTCAAACCTGAAACCGCCGCTGTTGCAAAACAGATTGTAGACGAATTTGTTCCCAATATGCTTTTACTTCACAAGATGGCGGAAGACGCTCTCGCAAAAATGTTGGAGGTGTAGTAATATGTTTCTTAAAAATTGCACAGATGACCCACGGCGATATGCAACTCTGGCAATTAGTAACTGGCTCCAAGATTCATTAGAAGACGGTTTAGATGACCCACAATTAGTCAAAGGGTTGTTAAAAATAATCGATACGATTTTGAATATGGAAGACAGCTCTTTCAATGATATGTCTGATAAATAACTTAGGAGGAACGATCATGTATGTAGAAAAGACCACCGCCGAGGAACGGGGCATTATTGGTAGTAAGGTCGAAGGTCTAATTATACAATTTGATACCTGTCAGACTCTTTTGCAAGACATTGTCGAAAATGGCTTTGAGTTCAAGAGTGGCGAAGCAGCCAAATGTAAAATTGACCCCGAACTGCTTTGGGACCGCCTGTGGATTATCAGCAATCTGATGTTTGACACCGTTCTTCAATATCATCTCATGATGGGTAATGGGGAATATGGTGCTGTTCAAGCCCATCTTGAAGGGGTTGACACCGCTCGAAAGGCGATTGCAATGGAAGACGCACTAAGACAAGCGCACAGACGGAAATTGGAGATGGGGGTCGGTAAATGAGCGCTTTTGTACCAGAGGTCGAAGGACAGGCAAAAGCGTTCGCCAGTCTGCTTGCCCGGTCTGTCCGTGAGTTCTTTCAAGACGAGCGACACCGCAAAGAATTTGAAGAATGGTACTTGAAAAAGTATGGCAAACCCTATGTATGGGAGTCTGTCAGTTTGATACCTTAACGCAAGGTTTCTATGTCAATGGCCAAATGAAATTGTTTCTGGTAGAGAAAGACCAGAGGGCGAAATGCTCTCTGGTCTTTTTGTTTATAGTGCAAATATTTTCGCCAACAGATTTGCAAATGTGCCGTATGTAGCAGGGGCATTTAGGTCTATCGGTACATCATCTATCCACCCCGCAGAAGCGGCTTTAATGGCGGCAGGAGCCGCCCAATGGTCTAATACATTGAAACTGCCTATATAGCCCTTCTCAGGCTCTACAAAGCGTGTCAGAGCGGTCAGAAATTGTCCATAGGAAACAACACCCTCGGCGTCAAAAGTGCCGCCACATCCGCCGCAAAAGGCTCCTGTGCCCGTCAGCGCAGACACGGCGCTCTCATAGGGCGAACCGTATAAATCATCGAAGCAGTTCTCCGCAATTTTGTCGCAGTCCACTTTGCTTTCGCTACTGAGCAGGCCATAAAGCAGGGCGGCAAACTTCCCTCTGGTAAGCCGTTCTTGCGCCGGTACAAACCGCTTTACATAGCTTATCATATCGACCACATTTGCTTTGTCAATCACCGCCTTGCCGCACTTTAGAAGGGGCGTAGATGGCTCTGTGGCGGGTTCTGGCTTCACTTCCGGCTTAGGGGTATGGGAGTGACTATGTCCACCGGAAGACGGCTTAGATGGCTCAGGAGAGGGCGCAGGCGTGGGTTCTGGTTCCGGCTCAGGGGCAGGCTTTTTATATAGGACAAACTTCAAGGCAACCCCTGATAGCTTGTCTGTGGAAGAAACCGGCTCAGGTGGGTTTTCCGCATTATATCGGCTCCCCTCAGCGTCAGGAAACCACCCCAAAGCGTCATATCCCCCGGCAATCAATTCCTCGCTGAACAGGGCGCTATAATCATCTGCGCTGATTGATACGCTACCCGCTGCCGACAGGTCATCGCCGCCAAAAGTACCGGTATTACGGTAGAGCTTGCAGTTTTGGACTTTACCGTTGTCCAGCACATACACTCCGCCGCCATACAGGGCAGTATTCCCGCTGATCGTTCCTTGGTCGATCAAAACGCCGCTTCCGGCATAAACGGCACCACCTGAACCATTGACCGCATAATTGCCTGTAAACGTGCAATTTCTTAGCTCTCCGCCGCCCTCGCAGTAAATAGCCCCACCGTCAAATGAAGCTGAGTTCCCAATAAAGTCGCACTCACTCGGACAGAACGAAGTCCCCGCAGGCGCATAAACCGCTCCACCTCTGGTTGCAGAACAATTCTTGAATGTGCAGCTTGCGGCATAAACCTGTCCCCGATCTATTCGCACAGCCCCGCCCACATTATCAGAAATTCCATTTGCAAAGTCCAGCCGGGTCATATAAACAGCATTGGGCGTGTCGATGGTCACAAGCGAGTCATAAGGGAAATAATTGTCACCGTCAATACTAAGATCATACAACTCACAGTATGACGCAGTTCCCCAATCACCCACAAAGCGCAGATAGGTTTGGACTCCCGTAGCGGCGCAGAGCGTCAGGGGCTTTCCATCAATACCAATAGTCACAGGGGTATCAACATCTATCGTCTGTAAAAGCCTGATTGTGTCTCCCGGTTCCGCTTCCGCTATGGCCTGTTGCAGTTCACTCAGCGTAGACACTTCCGGCATGTATTCCTGAGCATAAGCAGCCGGAACCATGACAGACAGGCTCAAAAGCGCCAAAAGGCTTATGATCGTGCGTTTCATGCTATACCTCCACTTTCACTTTTAAATGATTTTCTCTGAATAGCTCGACCATTTCATAGATCATGGCTGACTCCCTCTCCGTAAGTTCTGAAATGTCCAGATACCGCCCTCTTTCCACGCCTAACATAAAATCGGTTGATACTCCAAAAAGTGAAGATAGGCGTATCAGGATTTCATAGCTTGGGTAGCGCAAATCACTCTCATAGGCTGAGATCACAGAACGGGACACCCCAACATAAAGAGCAACCTCGGATTGGGTCATGCCTTTGGCGGCTCTGAGCTGTTTCAGACGCATAGAAAAGTACGCCAGCAAAAGACTTCACCTCCAAGGTTAGTTTATCGAAGTCTTTGATACTGACGGTAACATAAATGGTTGAATTATGGACATAGAGGACAAATTATCCTGTAAAACGCCGTGGGGAGTGCACACGATAAAAAAGTGGGGGATTTGGGGGCAAAATTCCCCCGAAATTCCCCCAATGGGGGGGCTTTTTGAAATGAAAATCCCCCACCAATTTTTTAGCAACAATTTATCAACAAAGTCCTTTTTATCAACAGACACGAACCAACACGAACAAACACAATAATTAAGCCCAAAAACGCCGGAGTGCTTGATTTCCCTTACGAACAGACACCAACGAACACGAACAGACAACATCTTGGTATAGCTACGGACCAGAAGGCCGGGGGTTCGAATCCCTCACGGCGTACCAAAAGCCCTCGAAATCGTCTGATTTCGAGGGCTTTTGCTTTTCATAAGTTGTCATTTTCGGACGCCGCTTTTTTCTGACCCAAACGCTGACCCCAACGGGAGCTAAACTGTACCCAAGAAAATGGACACGAGATTTTGACCCATGGCCCCGTTCGGCGGACACGCATTTGACCCATAGGGTCAGAAGCGCCGCACCTGTGTTATGATAGAACTACCGAACGGAGGTGCTGTATGGGCACGAAGAAGAAATTCACACCAGAGGAACTGAAGCATCTGCAGGCAAACCCCTACACGCTGCGGGTGACGGCAGACAGCATATCCTACACCCTCGCTTTCAAGGAGGCGTTCTGGGCGCTCAGTCTCCAGGGCTACACCGGCACAGCCGCCTTCCGCAAGCTGGGCTATAACACGGAAGTTCTGGGTTTCGAGCGGATCCACAATACTACAAAGCGCATCCGGCGGGAGGCCAGATCGCCGGAGGGCTTTCATGAGGGCGCCCGGGGCGGTGTGCGTATACCAGGCGGCGGGAACAACCAGACAGAGGGGGCGTCCGCCCCGTCTGACGAAGCCGCCAGACGCATGAAACGGGAGATTTTGTGTCTCCAGCAGCAGATGGCGTTCTTAAAAAAAGTCATGCGGCTGCACGGCAAGCCGGGAGAATAGCCATGGACAGCGCCGGAGAGAGATTTGAGGCCATTCGCGCCGCGTTGGCGGATCGGAACAACATCCTCACCGTGAAAGACCTGTGCGAATTGGCAGGTGTCTCCCGCTCCGGCTACTACAACTGGGTGCGTTCTGAAAAAAACAGAGAGCTTCGGGAGGCGAAGGACCGGGCGGCATTCGAACAGATCCTGGAGGCATACCGGTTCCGGGGCTACGCAAAGGGCGTTCGCGGCATTCATATGCGGCTTTTGCACATGGGTATCCGAATGAACGTGAAGAAGATCCGCCGCCTAATGCGGAAATACAAGCTCACCTGCCCCATCCGAAAGCCGAATCCCTACCGCAGATTGCAGCGATCCATCCGAATGGGCAGCGCCGCGGAGAATTTGGTCAACCGGGAATTCGAGTCTCATGGGCCGAGAGCCATCCTCCTGACGGACATCACATACATCCCGCTCTGCGGCAGATTCTGCTACCTCTCCACGATCCTGGATTCCTGCACAAAGCAGGTCCTGGCCTATGCGATGAGCGAATCGCTGGAAGTGGATTTTGTTTTGGAAACGGTCCAGCTGCTGGTAAAGCACCATGGGATCTCGCTGAGCAAGGAGACCGTGATCCACAGCGACCAGGGTACCCACTACACCAGTCTGAAGTTCATCCAGCTGGTGGAGAACAGCGCGCTGCGGCGGTCCATGTCCCGCAGAGGGAACTGCTGGGACAACGCGCCCCAAGAGAGCTTCTTCGGGCACATGAAGGACGAGCTGGCCAGTGAGATCCCGGGGTGGACGTCTTTTGAGGCCGCCAAAGCCTCCATTGACCGCTGGATGGATTACTACAACAACGACCGCTGCCAGTGGGATCTGGCGAAGCTATCCCCTAACGAATATTACCACTACATCACCACAGGTGAGTACCCCGCCGGTATGCTGCCGCTATGGGTCAAATGAAAATGTCCTTGACTTGGGGAGCACTTTAGAAATGTGTGGAAAGGTTTAGAAAGCACAGGGCAGGAAGTTCCGCCTTCCTGCCCTGTATTTTTTGCTCTTTTGTGCTCACATGACCTGCTCCATGAAGTTGCCCATGGTTTCCGCTGCTTCGTCCTGCTTCTGTCTGGTGGCGTGGGTGTAGGTGCGGAGGGTGAATCCGGCGTCGTAGTGGCCCAACATACTGGATACCGTCTTGATATCCACGCCGTTTTGCAGTGCCAGGGTTGCAAAGGTATGGCGGAGGTCGTGAAATCTGATGTGTCCCAGCCCGGCATCCTTTAGAATCTTCTTGTGAAGGTTGACCACGGAATCCGGGTAGTACATTTCGCCAGTGATAGGGGAGGGGAACATATAGGGATTTCCTGGGTGCTTTTCGTGCTCCTGAATCAGCAGGTCTACTGCCATCTGAGGGATGGAGACTTTCCGGACGGAAGTCTCCGTCTTGGGGCGGGACAAGGTGAGTTCTCCGTTTGGATTCTTGATGTACTGCTTGCTGACTGAGATGGTGCGGTTTTTAATATCCAGGTCAGACCATAGCAGTGCTACCAGCTCCCCCTTGCGCAGGCCGCTGACCAGTTCCAGATAGAACATGGGCAGAAGCCCTCTGGCGTCGGCAGCGTCGAGATATGCTTTCATGTGCTCCGGCTCCAGAATTTTCATCTCGAATTTACGGACCTTGGGAGCGATACAATCATCTGTCGGATTACGGGGAATGAGCCGTTCCTTGACTGCCCGCTCAAAGGCGCAGTGGAGCATGAGATGGACGCTCCGTACCGTGGTACTGCTCAATCCCTGAGCGCCGGTTTTGGTTTTCCGTTCCCGGCCCTTTTCCATCAGGTCCTTGTAGAGCTTTTGAAGGTCACGGGAAGTCAGCTTGGTCAGCTTGATGTTTCCGATGCGGGGGATCGTATAGGTGTTGATCATCAAATCGTAGCGGTCTGCTGTGGCTACCCGCACATTGGGCTTGGCATAGAGGTCATACCAAGTTTTGAGCCAGGTAGCCACTGTGAAGTCATCGGCACGGGCAACATCCATACCGTTTGTTTCTTCCAGAGCGCGTTTCAGCTTTTCGCGGACCTCAGCTTGCGTTTTGCCCAGCACGTTTTTGATGATCCGCTTGCCGGTTTTAGGGTCGTGTCCTGCCGTGTAGCGGGCCTCCCACCGGCCATCTTTACGCTTACGAATATTGCCTTCGCCGTTGGCGCGTTTTTTTGCCATTATTCCGTATCTCTCCTTTCCCAACTTTCACAAGCCTGCCGCTCGTCTTCAGCCTCGAAGCTATATGGAGGCTGGTCTGCCAGCAGCTCCTGTTGGATGCCCTGGGCCAGACGGTAGCCGGACATGAAGCTGTTCAGGCAGGCTTCCTCCCGCAGTTCATCTTCCATGTCCGCTATCCGCAGGAGCAGTTTCCGCCCTGGTTTATCCAGTAAGCGGGTGAGCTGATTGTGCGTTCTCTTGATTTTCCTATCCAGATTTTCCACCCTTCTGGATGGAGCCTCGAACCTGTGGTAGAGGGCTTTCATATAATCATGCATTGTGTGCCACCTCCTGTCAGCGACACACAATACCGCAACCTTTGCGGAATAGCCATCCCCAACTGACTACAATTTTCAGAAAGTTATCAATTGCGGACAGGCTTTCTTTCTTTGTTTTGCGACGCAAATTTTGAGGTGGCGCATGAACTTGCGCTACCGACAGAGTGAGCCGCATCCGGATTCGGATGCGGCTCATTTGGGATCATCGCCACACTCATCCAATTCAACCGCCTGTTTGTAGGCCAGCGACGCCAAGTGGTTTTCCATTTGCCCCACTCGACCGTCCAGGTATGACTGGATGGAGGTTGGAAGGAACAGCCCAGCTTCGTTGGAACTGAGATAGTCCAGGTAGAAATCGATGGCCCGCTCAATGAATCCGGTGATGCTGCGGCTGCCATCCTCCTGATATCGTCGCTCCAAGCGTGCCTTTTTCTCAGGGGTGAGATAGAGGGCAAATTTTCCTTTCTTGCTCAAAATGAGCTCCTTTCTGGGGTATGACCCCTACTTTTTTCTTGTGGGTGTAGGCATTCGGGGATGACGACCGCAGAAGTGATAGCACCCCTTCGATTTTGACCCCACTTTGGAACGCCCTGAAGACTCCCGTAACTGCCCGCACTGCGGGCAGAAGTGACTGAACAGGGCGTCACGCTTGACGCCTGTTCTTTATCCTGCTTGTCCTTTCGTCCTCGTAGGCTCCTCCGAAACTGGCCCAAATCCGCCCAAACAGAGCTGGGCGGTGCCTGTTCCCGCTGCTCCCGGCAAAATCGCACACAGCGGCTCACAGGGTCGAACACGGCCTTGTTTTTCGCAGCTCCTCTGCTACCCGTTGCCGCTCCGTGACTTCCTCCAGTTTCAACATCTGCCGCTCATAGGAATGGTCGACGGCTTCCTGGATCGGCAGGATGGTGTAGAGCAGATTCCCGTTGCGCCTTTGCCCATCCCTGGTGATGACCTCAGTCGGTTCCGTAGTGATGAAACCGCGTTCTTCCAACCGCAGCGTGTACTTGCGTACCGTGTTTTCACTCATCCCAACTGCCTTGCCGATGGTTTTGTAGCTGGGCCAGCACTGGTGGGTCTTGCGGTTTTCACACCGCCTCAGGTAACTGTACACCGCCAACTCACCGGGGCTCAGCCCCAGGAGGAACACCTCGTTAGGCAGAGAGAAAAAGTTCCCTTTGCGAGTATGCTTCATGCGCCGCCTCCCGTATGCTCCGATACCCATCGGATGAACTGTTCCTTGGGAACCACGATGCGGTTCCCGATTTTTAGCGTGGGGAATCCGTCTTCGTGCATCAACTCGTACCCGCTGCTTGGCGATATACCCAACACCTTCGCCACCGTTTCCGCATTCAGGAACAGCGGCAGCTCGTCATAACTTTTGTACGAGGATTCCTTCATATCTGTTACCTCCCTATGATTGATTTTTAGTTTTTTATCTGGTACGCTGAGGGTAACATACCCAGAGAGCCACTTCAATGGATTTGGGTGCGTTCAGGTAAATGCCGATTCTCTATCGGGTACAAGGGGGACGTTATGAAAGAACAGATGGAACGTATAGAGATACCCTTCACTTACACCTACGACCAGTTCACTGTGTTCTTTCATGATGACCATGTTTTCGTTGGAGAGAAGGATTTTTCCATCGGTCAGTGCTGCGTGGATATCATGAACTTGGATGAGCAAGTTTTCCATGAGATCAATCGGCGAGTACGGGAATTTGTTCCAGCAGCTCAGGCACTGCTGGCAGAAAAAACAGACAGCACCGCAGCCTCCGCACAGGAGAAGCTGAACGCTGTCTGGGATGTCGTGTTTACATTACCAGTGTACCGGGAATTGAAGATGGATGTGGAGTGCAATTACCACACCCTTGAGCGGCTCCTTGCGGATGAAGAGAAGTGGGCACAGGTGCAGGATCCGACTTCAGAGGGCCATGCATTTTATCAGGGAATGATCACTGGCCTGGTGTATTTCACCAGCGAACTTATGAGGCTTCGCCGGCAGGTCGCCATCATGACAGAGAAATATTTCGAGCCGTTGAAGCGGAGAAACAGCGGAGCCTATGCCGAGGCGTACTCTTTCTTCTACGCCCAGATGTTTTCCGTAGCCGCGCATCTTTTTGGTGAGGATTTCACCCAGAGTTTCCCCATGGAGGTGAGCTTCGTTCCTATGATGCACCAGACGAAGAAGGACGAGATCTTTATAGCGGAGAAGGCAACCTTCAACAGCCTGACGGACTTTCTGCGGACGGAATTCTACCGGGGATTAGCTGTGGGCAACGCACCCCGCCGTTGCCATAACTGTGGAAAGTATTTTCTGCTGACAGCAGGATATAACACCTGCTACTGCAACAACATTGCTCCCGGCGAGACGGAACGCACCTGCCGCAAGGTCGGCGCTCACCGAAAGGAGGCCCAGGGGAAAGCCAACCGCACCCCGGCTCAAGTGGAGTATGACCGCGCCTATAACCGGCTGAAGCAGAGGAAGAACCGGAAGAAAATCAGCGTGGCTGAGTGGAACGCTGCAGTCGCGGAAGCGATGAAGGTGTTGGAGCAATCGGAGCAGGGCAAGATCGATGACGAGGAGATGCGGAATCGGTTCAAGGAGTTTTGAAAGAAAAGACAGGCTGGAAGTTCAGCCTGTCTTTTTTGTTTATGCGGCGCAATTTTTGCGGCCAGATTCTTCTTGCAGCGGCTATACATGATGATTTGAACAGCTCACACATAGCAGCCCGGGTGTCCCGTGGAGATTGGGGGTACGGCGTGCTATACTAATAGGAAATTAGACAACTTCAAATCAATACTCTTAGTTTTTTGAAAAATCATGTAAGAAATGACGCTTCAAATGCATTTAGAAAATAGAGATTATAGACGCTTTTCAAAAAGGGTAGGTGGTTCTTATGCTGGCAGTCCTTTTGGCTGCGTTAGAAAGCGATGAAGATAAGCAAAAATTCACGGAGATCTACGAGTTGTATCATGCGCAGATGGAGCAGACAGCGATCCGTATTTTGAAAGATCAGCACGACGCTGAGGACGCCGTGCAAAACGCGTTCATGCAAATCATCCGGCATTTTGAAAAAATTTATGAAATTCCTTGTGAGAAATTGCCCTTCTGGATCATCTGTATAGTGAAGAACGAAGCAACCACGATTCTACGGAAAAATAAGCGGATTGTCCAACTGGAGAATTGGGATAGTTTTACCGTTGAAGCGGAAGACATCACTGATTATCAGGAACTGGTACATCTATTCTCCAGACTGCCGGAAACATACCGGGCTGTTTTGGAAATGAGGATACTGCTGGGCTACACCGGAAAAGAGATTGCCCGGCATCTTGATATTTCAGAATCAGCAGTCAACACGCGGTTTTTCCGTGGTCGAGCATTGTTTCGGGAAATTGCGGAAAAGGAGGGGTTCCACGTATGACAGATCAGGAACTGGACACATTGATGCGGAGAGTCTTGCTGGATTCTCTGAAACTCGATTTAGAAGGAGCTACTGGGAATGAGTTGCCTTTTGAACCGACGCCCAGGTATCAGCGGCAGATGACGGCGATGCTGGCAGACCCGTTGAAGTGGGCGCGCAAACGGGCGCGGCCGGTATGGAAAAAAGCGATCCAAAAGGTCGCTGTAATCCTGCTCGTGTTCTCTTTGAGCTTGGGGAGCCTTATGGCGGTCAGCCCCACGGTGCGGGCTGCTGTTGTGCGCTGGGTCACGGAGTGGTATGAGACACACATTATTTATAGATACTCGGGAGAGGACATTTTAGGTGAAATGCCACATTATGACATTTCTGAACTTCCGCATGGATATACTGAAATTATCAGAGATGTGTATGCGGCATCAGTTAGTGTCGTCTACGAATCTTCCGATGGCAATGTGATTTGCTTTGATTATACTCATATGCAGCAAGGTTCTGCCGGTATTATCGTTCCAGGTGATGATGAGATAATTGATATTACTGTGAATGGAATGCGAGGACAACTCTTCCTACCAAATAACATAGAAGATGCAAAGACGATTACTTGGATAGATTCTGGAAGCAATATCCAATTTGTGATTAAGGCCTTTTGCAATGATATAGATATTTTGCACATAGCGGAGAGTGTTTGCTTGGGAAAAACGTAGAAATGAAAGTATTATTGAAAATAATGTGAGAATTGCACCCCCCTTCTGCATTTACTTTTTAGAAACTGGAAAATATCTGGTTTAACTAATGCAGAAGGAGATGAAATCTATGAAGAGACGCATTTTCTCGTTGACCGTTTTGTTTTTACTGATGTTAGATATAACAGCTCAAGCAATAGAACCACGAGCGACGGGTGGAAATCCTGTATTGACCTTTGATGGGACAACAGCGGAATGCTCGGTTACGTGTACGGGAAACAAGAGTAGCGACCAGGTGGAAGCAACTCTGACGCTATACCATGGTGATTCTTATGTGGATTCATGGAATGCTACTGGAAAACTTCGTGTTTCCGTCTTTGGGGAATGCAATGTTAAAAGAGGAGAAACCTATACATTGGTTTTGACATGGTCTGTAAATGGCACTAAGCAACCGTCCGCCTCGACAACTAAAACATGTCGGTAAAGCGAATTAACGAGAGGGTCTGCATATATGCAGACCCAAGGGGAGTACTCCCCTTGGGTAAAGAGTGTTGTTCAAGAACCATCCAAGTCAGGAGGCGATGCTCACCAATAAACGGTACAGCGTACATACCCAAAATGATTCGCACACTGCGGAAAGAAAGGAACTATTATGAAAAAGATTAGACGTCTTGCTTCTATGTTGCTGACCCTCGCCATGGTCCTTTCGTTTGCCGTGCTTCCTGCTTCTGCAAAAGAGTATTCCGCAGCACGGGACGAGGACCCCTGGATGGCCGCTGTGATGGCGGCGGACGATTGTGAAGTTCGATACACGATGGACGGCTCCGCTGAAATTATCACGGCAACTCTTTCGGCTGACGAGCTTCCCGCGTTGTTCCGTGCCAACCAGAATCCATACAGCAATGATGGAACCGCATACTGGAATGCTCCCAGCAGAGATTCCTTCCAGTGCGTGAGTGGTCGCGGAAAGAACTGCCGGGTCGCTACAACCAATATGGATAGCGACAATAACCTGAAAGTCACGTATAAGTACACGATCAATGGTGAGCAGTTCTCTTCCAGTGAGACAGTAGATCCCGGCGATTGGAGTGTGGCTGTGATTAAGAGTACGACCGGCACAGATCTGACCTGCAGAGTTGATGTTACGATGACTCCGACTCGTGGAACCGATGGCCTCTCTGCGGATTGGCTGTTTGAGGCTGAGCAATACTAAGGACCCAGATAAGATAACGCTGAAAGGTTATGTTTCGATGGATGCGGATGACCATTTGGCTATCCGCATCCATGGATTCATCAAAAAGTAGAAAGGAGTCAGCAACATGAAGAAAACAAGTTCCTTTTTGGCGGGTATGGCAACGGCGCTACTAATCGTATCCCTGACGACTTCCGCACTGGCGGCCTCGGGAAATGTGTCCTTCAGTTTCGCAAATGTGGCTGTGGACGGCAAGACCCAAATCACCGCCGGCTCCACGATTACCGCTCCCAACGGGCAGCAGATTCCAGGTTCCATCCTCTATACGGACGAGGCGGGCGGCAAGACCAACTATCTGCCTATCCGGGCCATCAGCGACCTGCTGGGCGTGGAGATCAGCTATGATTCCGCTACCAAGACCGTGTATCTGGGCAAACAGTCAACCTCCGACGGAAAGTGGCAGCTGGAGATTGATGGAAAGAAAATCCTCTACTTCTGCGACGAGGAAGACCACACCTACAGCGCACCGCTGACGTACCGCCCAGCATGGACGAAGGATAGCGTGGGACTCAAATCAATCAGGCATGATACACGCAATTATACGACTACCTGGGAATATGTCGGAGACAGCGGAACGATCATGTTGCAATGCGCCTATCCCTCCACCGCCGGTTTCGCAAGGCAGATGAACAGTGAGGACGCGATCAAAAACCGCCAGACACTGACGGTCCAGGGGAACACGGCAGACTATTACCAGGATGGGGATCACAGCCTGCTGGTGTGGGAAAATGCCGATGGCATCCTCTTTTTCATGCGGGGAACCGATGTGTCCCGGGAACTGCTGACCGAGGTGGCCGAGAGCGTGAAGCCCTGCACGGAGAAGGTTGCAGAGTATTCGCTGGAGTGGCTTCCCAAAGGCTATTCCAGACTGGATCACTATGCGATTGCCGATACGGTGGATGAAGTCTGGCTCAAGGACGGCGTGGGCCTCACCTGGATGTACTCTGCCAGTCCTGTGGCGGTGCCTGCCGGAACGCCGGAAACTGTGACAGTCAACGGAGCCAAAGCTCGTTTTTGGCCGGCGGAAGAACCTTATAAAGATGACGGCTCCATGACCGTCAATGGACAAGAGGAAAATGGACATAGCGCCTCCGCTGGAGGTTTGACCGTCACCAGCGGCACAATTCCCAGTGTGCTGTCTAAGACTGCGAATACATTGGTCTGGAGCAAAGGCGGCATCAACTTCCGCCTTATCAGTATTCTGGATAAGGACACCATGATTCGCATTGCTGAAAACGTACAATAAGGTATTCCTGCATCCAGAAGATTCCGGGGCAAGAGCAGACAGTTAAGGCATCTGGATTTGTGAGGTATTAAACTATAACGAAAAAGGAGTGACAATAATGAAGAAGATGGCAGTACTATTAACTATGGCGATGTGTATGATGCTTGTGACTCCTGCTTTTGCAGTGGAGCAATACAGCGAGTCGCGCGAAGAGCAAATTAGATCTATTATGGATTCTGTCGATATGGAATCGCTGTATGAAGAAGCAAAGGAAAACATGGAACAGGGGATAAATGACAATCCATATGAGAATATTTCAATTTCCTGTGAAGCTACCTGTGAGGATACAATCACAAGAAGCACTCCTGAAATTGAGACTGAATATGGTTACACTGTAAGAGAACTCGGAACGATTTACGATCAATACACCGGTGAAGAGACCGGAACTCTCTATACAGTAGCCGCAGTATCCGAAAACAGAAAAACATCATCGAACGAAAACACGGAAGATCGCATTATCACCAAGCTTTATTTGACATGGATTGATAACCTTGGCACAGATAATGAACTTGTAGGCACACACGGTTCGTGGGAATATGAGTCGACGAAAGAAGTCGAGGATAAGATGGTAGTATTTGGAAGTTATCTTCCGGCATTGGGGTTTGATGATTGTATTACGAGATATCCGAGTGTGAGCAAGATGGAATTTAATTATGGTGCCACAAGAAGTATTACAGGGTTGAAATTTGCATCGGAAGCATCGCTCCATTCTGTTGGGTACGGTACTGTTAGCCTCAGAGTAGTTTCGTCGGTTTATGATTAATCATATGCGGGTCAAATCGACTCTTTTAGGCGTATTTTTTACGGCGTCCCCCTTTGCAAGCATTTTTGCTGTGGATGCGCTGAGATATTCCTTCAATTTTATGGACAGTGCGGGAATGTTTTATGGTTTACTTCTGCTCTTACAAGTAATCATTGGATACATAGGAGCAAAGGTTAATCAAGCTACAAAAGTGGTCAAGGATAATAGGATACTAAAAGGATATGTTCTTCTTCCTGTGATTTTGGTGAGCATTTTACCTCCATTAATAGGAAGGCCTACTTTAACAGGGAATGGTTTTTTGAGTCTATGCTTGGAAGCATTTGATTCGTATATTATTCAGATGTGTGGATTGATATCTGTTCTTTGCTTTTTTGCCACTAATAGTATAAATAATAAAAGAGGACAGGTGGAAGATTAGAAACATATACCCTAGTTCGGTAAAATGACTGAGGTTCTGCAGGATGGCTTCAATGAAGATGATTTTACTCTGACAAGCAAAGATTTGAATGGTGGAATTTCGGTATCCCCTGATTCTATTTGCTGATCAAAAAATATCGGTTAAGAAACTGACATTGTATCAAGGAAAGAGTGATGCTGACTTCTGAAGCAATTCTGGGAAAGCAGTGTTTTGGCTTCTGATAAGTGCACAGTTAAGAGCGGCGCTTACGCTGACCTACTCGATTAACGGGACAGCAAAGCCATCCGTATCTACCACAGCGACCTGTTCGTAGGGAAAATAAACAGCGGGGTCTGCATATATGCAGACCCAAGGGGCGGACTCCCTTTGCGTAATAAGTAATGCATTTTGATTCTTTGAGATAGGAGTTAAATCACATGAAAAAGAGCATTGCCCTGATTTTGACCGTTTTGGCTTTGGCCGCCATGACGATCACCGCCGGGGCCTCGGAGGCTACTGCTTTGGATATGCAACAGTACACTGTTCAAAGCTACACCGAGGCAGAGTACAACACGACTCCTGACGGTATGACCTCAGTCCTTTTCCGCCCATTGACCCGCAATATCTCTCCAGTACCGGATACTGCTTTGGAGGAGGTTTCGGAGTTCGGCCTTGAACCCGTTTATTTCACAGGGACACAACGCGCCAGCGCTCATCGTTTTACCAATGTCTCTATTGGTAGTTCCAAACCCTCTGATATGACTTTCATCTGTGAAGATGTCGTTTATCAGCGCCTGGGCTCTATTATTGTATCCGGCAGTGCCAGTAAAACCTCAGCCACTTTATCGGCTGAAGTCTATCGCCTGTATAATGGAGAGTGGACGCGCGTAGGTTCTTATTCCAATATCAGTGGCAGCAACGGCCAGTTTTCCTTCTCACATCCACTTGGTACCGACGGTGATTACGGCATCAAAATCTGGCATGACCTGCCGGGTTCAACGGTAACTATTTCCGGGAACCTTACATATTAAAGAGTTTTTGCTGGAACAGTGTCGGTGGTTTTGGACGACGGAAATAATATAATTACTCTGAGTGAAGACTAAAAAAGCAGGCTAACGAAGGCCGTTCTTGTAATATACGGAATCTTCATATGCTGACAGATGATGTAATAGGAAGGAGAGTTTCAATGAAAAAGCATTTTAAAATTTTTACGCTGTTTCTGGCTATGTGTCTATTACTTAATGTAACAGTTTTCGCAGATGGATATCGCCCAGAAGAAGATATGGAGCCCATTGCAGTAGAGGCAGAAGAGCATCTGACGGGTGATAGCGACGTTATGCCACTTGTTAATTATCTGAATTTCACATATGATGGATGGAAAAGCACGAATGGGTGGTTTACAGCGGATATCGTGCTTCTGTATAACGAAGCCTATGATCGCTTTGAACGGTTGGTATCCTTCAGCAACTTTGATTCTGAATATTATAGGAATATCATCATTAACAGCAAAACCTGTACCTTTTCCAGCAGCAACCAGAAGGCTACTATTGTTGTAAACTATACAGCGCAGGACAAAAAGACCAACGTAGTAGAAAAAGGAAATGCAACCTTTGTTGTGACCATCTGGGATTAACATTTACATGATGATTTAAGGGCCTTTCCAAAATGTAAATAAACAGACGGACATCTTTTGAAAAAGCACATGAAAAGGAAAAGCAGGGGGTATCCCCTGCTTTTTCACAGATATGGAGCGTTATTTCGGTTGTAAACCTCGTTCTTATTTGGTATACTGAAAACGACAGAAGATATGGCGGGCATGGAAACAAATGACTCGAAGATGCTTACCAGTGGCGTGGTGGATATCCTTGGCGTTAAGTTAGATGCCGTACTTTTATATGGGGCGTATACCAGTTAGGCTCAGAATGCAGAATCAGATATGACATTGCCTTGGTTTTGCGCGGACCGATTTGTCAGGCTTCAAAATGTGATGCCGTTTTATCGGAACATCCAGACAGTGGGGAACGTATTGTGGAAGGCTGCCTGATGTTTGAACTGTCTGATTACCGTATGAAACGGGTAATGGAAACGCTTTGAGTGGGGCTGTACTCTTTGTTTACTGCGCTTCAAAATTTGAGCCGGGTAATGGTTGTATATTTCTGAGATGCACTGAGGGAGAAAATATATATTTCAGGTTTAAGGAGGGAAAACGATGTCCGAATATATCTATTCCAAAAGTGAACTGGCGGATATTGTACTCCCGCTGTTAAAGAAATATCGGGCGGAAAAAGCAATCTTGTTTGGCTCATATGCCAGACAGGAAGCCGATAGCTCGTCTGACATTGATTTGATGATCATAGGCGGAGGTCAGTTTGACCCCACAGATGTGCTTTGCATTGCAGAAGAACTGCACTGCATAACGGGTAAGCAGGTCGATGTGTACGATGCGTGCGAGATCAATGCGGGGGCGGCTTTTTACGATGCGATTCTGAAAGAAGGAGTTCAGATTGCATAAAATGCAGTGATGAACAGAGAATTGCTAAAATTTGTGAAACGACAGTATGTATACTAAAAAAGAGGTGAGAAATGTGCGCTTTCAACCGTTTGTTTATGATGGGTCGAATCAACAAGTCCCCGTGATGATCGAGCGGATGACTCAGAAGGATGCTGAGCTGACAAATGCGCATCCACTGTGGCAGACCTCATGGACGAGTGAGTATTTGGGTGATCCAAGGCTTGAAAAATACGCGGCCAAAGTCGGCGATGAATTGATCGCTCTGGCAGCCTATGAGATACTTGAAAGCGCGCTGGTCATCCATATTGTGTACATGGAGACACAGCCGGGGTCAAATCCCACGCTCGATGAGGGGAATCCGAAGTATACTGGGATCGGGCGACTGATGATTGCCTATGGAATTAAGTTGTCCATTGACAACGGCTTAACCGGCGATGTGGTGCTTGAAGCAAAAACAACGAGCCTTGCGAGACACTATGAAAAGGATTTTGGAGCGATTCAGCTTCCAGCCTTCCAGTCCTCTGCGCCGAGGTATTTGATCGCGGATGAAGCGGCCAAACGGATATTCTTTACCTATCTTGTTTAGTATTTTGCGAGGAGGTGCCCTGTATGGATGCGAACAAAAGGCCGGCATCGGATGCGGCGTGGTATTGCCGCAAGGATCTGGAGGAGGAACGCTTTTATGAAATTTTCTTCCACCTGTGCCGGAAGTATGGCGTGCGCTGGGCAAGCGCCACGCCAAAGGAGAAAACATTTGTTGAAGAGGTGACTCGAGTTACCTACGAACGAGACAAGGCGCAGCGGCTTGGCCTGCCGCTGTCAGAGGTGCGCCCCTCGTTTGTATCCTGAAAACGGTTTGACCCACACCGTGACCCACACGGGAAAACGAGCGGATGGAAACAGTGGAGCGGAAAGCTCCAAAGACCACGCATTTCTGGAACAAAAAGGCCCCGAAAGCACTGGAAAGCAGTACTTTCGGGGCTTTTGAGCAGTTGGTAAGGATGAGGTCGGCGGTTCGAATCCGCCCAGCAGCTCCAGAAAACAGCCTATTTCTTCGGAAATAGGCTGTTTTTCTTTGCTTTTCGCAACTTTTTGAGGCGATTTAAAATTGCGGATAATTTTTGACCACAGCGCTGCCCACAGACAGGAAAAAAACCGGCCTCCGGAATTGTTTGTTCCGGAGGCCGGGATTCTTTTGTCAGCCTGCCTTTTTGCTGAGGTTCAGCCGCTCCCTTTCAACGGCAATCTCCGCTTTCACCTGTTGTATCATCTCTGCCAACAACCGTTCGCACTCCTCTTCACTGTGGGCGTAGACATTGCGGGGATGTTTTTTGCCGTCCGGCCAGATGGGGGAGTAGCGGCCCTCCCAGAGCTTGTCGTTGACCTGTGAGACACAGCCTGTGCCTGGCTTGCGCCGCTGGCCCTTGTATGGCTGGAAGGTGGATAGGGCGGGCTTTCTGGGAGCGGCGCTATCAGTTGTTTTCTGCGGCTCTGTTTTGCTGATTCCGCGATCGATTTTCACAGCTGCCGTGCGCCGCATTTCGTCTGTCACATGGGCGTAGATGTTCAGCGTGGTGGAGGTTGAAACATGACCGATGATGGTGGAGAGTGTCTTGGTATCCATTCCGTGTTCCAGAGCTGTGGTTGCGAAGGTGTGCCGGAGGTCATGGAATCGGACTTTTTTGCATCCAGCCCGCTCCAGTACAGTCTGGAGCCGCTTGCGGACGGAAGCTGGGTCCAGAGGAGAATCCTCCATGACAGGGGATGGGAACATCCAGTGGGAGGTCACGGTTTGACGGTATTCATTCAGAACCTTCAAGACAGGGGAGGGAAGAATGACTGTCCGGTTGGAGCTGTTGGTTTTGGGCTGTGAGACGACAAGCTCTCCTTTTACCCGGTGTACCTGCCGTTCCACCCGGAGCGCTCCTGTGTTGAAGTTCAGGTCATCCCATTTCAGGGCCAGAATTTCTCCCCGCCGCAGTCCTGTGGACAGCTCCAGCAGGAGAAGCTCATAACAGCCGTCCTCTTTGGCTTGAATCAAGAGACGCTGCATTTCCTCCGGAGTGAGTACCTGCATCTCTCTGGGCTTGGCGGAGGGAAGCCTGCAACCGTCCGCGGGGTTTCGGATGATGAGCTTTTCTTCCACAGCCTTTGCCAGTGCGGAACGCAGGGTGGTGTGGCAGCCCCGTACTGTCTGGTCGGATAGCCCTTCGCCGTAGCGGCCCGCATCCTTCCGCCTACCGCTTTGCTTGAGGTTTGTATAGAACTGCTGCAGGTCATTCTGCGTCAGTTTGTCCAGCGGGATGCTGCCCAGCGCCGGGATGATGTGGCCGTAGATCCGCTGTTCATAGGACATCTGGGTGTTGGGACGAAGCGTGGGCTTTTTGTGAGTTTGATACCAGAAGTCCAGCCATTCGCGGACAGTCATCCGGGGCTTGGCCTGACTGGGAGTGGGCGCGGCCAGCGTTTGCTGTAGCACCTTCAATTTTTCAATACATTCTGACTTGGTCTTGGCCAGAACATTTTTAGTTTTGGGAAGGCCTTTTTCGTCGTAGCCGATGAGGCACCGGCCCTCCCAGCGGCCATCTTTTCTCAGGTGGATGCTTCCGGTGCCCCGTTTTCTGCGTTTTGCCATGGTTTCAACTCCTCTCCGAAGAAATCTGTCATGAATCCGCCCACGATATCTGCCGCTCTCTGCTGCATATCTCCGGTGACATGGGTGTAGGTGTCCAGTGTGAAGGAAGCCTTGGCGTGGCCCAGAATTCCGGACAGGGTCTTGGCATCCACACCGCTGGACAGGGCATGAGTGGCGAAGGTATGACGAAGGTCGTGGAACCGGATGTTGGGCAGGCCAGCGGAGTCCAGCAAGGCCTTCAGGTGACCGTATGCGGAACGGGGATTGGTGGGGGATTCGGGCTTCAGCGGATTTGGGAAGACCCATTCTGACCAGGAATGTTTTTTTCGTTCCGACAGAAGCTGGGCGGTACTTGCCGGCAGGAGAATATTTCGGGTTCCTCGACCGGCCTTGGTGGCACCGGCCACCAGCCTGCCGCCCTTTTCCATGTGGATGGTACGCTTTCGCCCGCCGGCACGCCGTAGTTTTTCTCCAGCATGGAGGATACAGTCGGAATATGTTCCTCCCGCAGTTCCCACAGGTTCAGGCTTCTGGAATTGGGCCGGGTTCCGGTGTCTGAGACATCAAACACATAGCGCAGTCTCTCGCGGTCACCGCTGGTGTCGATGAGCGCGATGCCCTTGGAACCGCGCCGTACATACCGGCGCATCGTATTGTTCCAGACATCGAACTCCGCGCAGGCAGTGGCGTCCGGGCGCTGGGCATGGATCATGACCTGCTCATGATACGGATATTTGTACAGCCTAGATGCGGTAGCAAGGAAGGACTGCCAGCGCTCCAGGCTGCCGGTCAGCTGCCGCTGCGCTTCCTCCGACATTCTTCGGTACTCCTGCAATTTGCTTGCCATAGATCACGTCTCCTTTCCAAAAGAAAAGAGCGCCCACATGACATGGACGCTCCCGACTTGAATTGTATTCAGTTTTCCCGTCTGATCTCAATCATCCGGTGCGGCTTTTTGCCCGGCACATTATGCCGGAGTCCGAACACCATATCCGGCGTCCGTTCAAAAAAGCCAATATCTTTTTTCCAGCTTATCCCGCATTTACAATGCTGCAGACCGGACCGATGAACTGCTGTTTCATCTTTCTTCCGCAGTTCGGGCAGACTTTATTGCTCTTTCCCATCGTCTTAAATATCCAGACTGTTTTCGTCCAGAAGGAAATCATATACGCTCATAATCAGGACCCCATTCTCATTGTAATGCGGTGCCGGAGTGTCCTTGGTGATGATAATCCGCTTGAAGAAATCTCCGGTCAGCATCAGAGAACGCTGTTCCTGCTCCATCTTTGCCTGATCCACAATCGCGTATGCGGACTGGATATAGTAGCGTTTGGAGCCTTTGTTGCAAACAAAGTCAATCTCCAGCTGTTTACGGATGCTGTTGCCCTTTTCGTTGGTATCATACTGTATGATGACGCCCACATCCACATTGAAGCCGCGGATTTTCAGCTCATTGAAGATGATGTTTTCCATACTGTGCGTTTCTTCCAGCTGTCTGAAATTCAAACGGGCATTTCTCAGTCCCATGTCAGTGAAATAGTATTTCACCGGGGTATCAATGTATTTTTTGCCTTTCACATCATACCGGACGGCACTGTCGATCAGGAAGGAATCGCAGAGATAATCAATATACTTCCTGATTGTAGCGCTGCTGATCTTCTTATTCTTGACCGACCGGAAGGTTGCAGACAGTTTCTCAGGGTTTGTCAGCGAACCGATTGCGGAGGAAAGAATGTTCAGAAGCTCTTCCAGTTCTGCCTTGTTGCGAATGTTGTGCCGTCCAACAATATCCGAAATATAGGTTTCCTCAAAGAGAGATTTCAGAAACGCTATTTTCTGATCCGGAGTGGTAAAGCTCAGCACCAGCGGAAGCCCGCCGTACAGCACATACTCATTCCAGCCATCCTGCTTCGTGCCGGGATAAACCGACATGAATTCCGCAAAGCTGAGTGGGTACATATGCACCTCATCGCCGCGTCCTCTGAACTCGGTGATCACATCTTTGGAAAGGAAGCGGGCATTACTTCCGGTCACATACACATCCACATTTTTCATTCGGGTAAGACTGTTCAGGATCGCCTCAAATTCCCCGAGCAGCTGCACCTCGTCAAGCAGCACATAATACATGCCGTCGTCTTTGATCTGTTCTTTCAGATAAGGATAGAGCACATCGGGATCACGAAACTGTTTGTTTTCATAAGCGTCAAACGCAATCTCAATAATATGGCTTTCTTCTATTCCTTCCGAAAGCAGGTAGTCCTTGAAGAGATTGAACAGAAGATAAGATTTTCCGCATCTCCTCATGCCGGTTATTACTTTAATCAATCCGTTATGCTTCTTGCTGATCAACAAATTCAGGTAACGGTCTCTTTTAATTTCCATGCGTAGCACCTCCTATTGCGGATTTTTGCGGTTTACTGCAATTATCCGCAATAGTATTATACCACGCACGGAGTCATTTTACAACCGGTCTGCAAAAGATTTTTGCGGTTTACCGCAAAAATCTGAATTAGAAAGTGAGCTCTATTCCGAAACCGAGCGCAATTGTACCTTTTTTCGGAATAGAATCAGACATCGAAATCAGGGTAAAACTCTAGCTGCCCGAACTCCTCATCTGTCAGTGTTCCCAATTTTGCAAGCGTTGATTCGGTCAGCGCCAGAAGCTGCACCTCATCGCGCTCCAGATACTTCTTCATTTCCGTGAGTTTCTGCATCAGGCCGGTACGGCTGCTGCCTGCACTGTAGATGCACATCAGATTCATCTCGTCATTGGTGAAATT
>OLOQ01000584.1_pt1 | contig 41441 bp, 33 predicted proteins | sample 1673101 | NCBI WGS metagenome assembly OLOQ01 (sample SAMEA3136754, study PRJEB25190) | human gut metagenome | biome: human gut; feature: human-associated habitat; material: faeces | place: Austria | collected 2013 | reverse complement strand
TGACAAGTTAGCAACCCCGCATAAATACTGGGTTTTTCCTTAACTTGTCACTTTTTGGATTTCAAGTGGGTACGAGGAAGCAAGTCCGCCCTGCCGGCATGTTCCCGGCGGGTTCTACAATTACATCGCGAAAAGAGGAGTTTCGAATGTTTGCAGTCGCTATTGACGGCCCCGCCGGCGCGGGGAAAAGCAGCGTGGCCAAGGCCGCGGCCAAGGAGCTGGGCTTTGTCTATGTGGACACCGGCGCCATTTACCGCACCATCGCCCTGCACGTGCTGCGCCAGGGGGTGGACCCCCACGACGCCCCGGCGGTGGAGGCGCTGCTGCCCCACATCCAGGTGGAGCTGGCGTACACCCCAGAGGGCCAGAAGATGCTCTTAAACGGGGAGGACGTCACCGGCCTTATCCGCACGCCAGAGGTCTCTATGGCCACCTCGGCCTGCTCGGCCATCCCGGCGGTGCGGGCCTACCTGCTGCAGCTGCAGCGGGATTTGGCCGAAAAGAACAACGTGCTTATGGACGGCCGGGACATCGGCACCGTGGTGCTGCCCCAGGCCCAGCTGAAGGTGTTCCTCACCGCCTCGCCCCAGGAGCGGGCCCGGCGGCGGGTGGCCCAGCTGGCGGAGGCGGGCCAGCAGGCGGACTACGAGGCCATTTTGCGGGACATCCAGCAGCGGGACTACCAGGACTCCCACCGGGAGACGGCCCCCCTGCGCCCGGCGGAGGACGCTGTGCTGCTGGACAATTCGGACTTTACCTTCCAGCAGTCTGTGGAGCGGCTGGTGGGCCTGGTGCGGGAGCGGCTGTAAGGCCTGGGAAAACGCTGTGGGAAAAATGGATTGCAGTAGGAAGGGGACGGCGCGGATGAGCAAAGAGAGAAAGGCAAAACGGAAGACCTGGCTGTACCTGGTGGGGCAGATCATTTTGTGGTGGTACTTCCACCTGGTGTTCCGCATGAAGGTGGTGGGCGCGGAGAACGTGCCCCAGGAGGGCCCTGTGCTGCTGTGCAGCAACCACCTGGCCAAGCGGGACCCGGTGCTGCTGGGGCTCTGCCAAAAGCGGCAGGTGTTCTACATGGCCAAGGAGGAGCTGTTCCGCAACAAGTTTTTGGGCGGGCTGTTCCGCATGCTGGGGGCCTTCCCGGTAAAGCGGGGCACCGGCGGCGCGGACGCCCTGGAGGACGCCTACACGCTGCTGGAGGAAAACGGCGTGGTGGGCGTGTTCATCGAGGGGCACCGCTCTAAGGACGGCAGGCTGCTCAAGCCCAAAACAGGCGCCGCCCTGCTGGCCTATAAGACCAAGGCGCCGGTGGTGCCGGTGTGCATCACCGCCGGGGACGGCCTGCAGCCGGGGATGTTCAAGCGCACCCTCATCCGCTTTGGCAAGCCCATCTCCGCCCAGGAGCTAAATATCCAGGACGACTCCAGCATGCAGCTGCGCCGGGCCAGCCGCACCATTATGGGCCGCATCGCCCAGCTGCGGGAGGAGTCCTGCAAAGAGCTGGGCCTGCCCTCCCAGCTGGAGCCGGCCAGGGAAGCCCCCGCCCAGGAGGCGCCCCATGAGAGTTGAGGTGGCCAAGACCGCCGGGTTCTGCTTTGGGGTGGACCGGGCGGTGAGCACGGTGTACAAGCTGCTGGAGGAGGGCAAACAGGCCGCCACCTTGGGGCCCATCATCCACAACCCCCAGGTGACAGGGGACTTGGCCGCCCGGGGCGTGGTGACCGTAAGCCGCCCCCAGGAGACCCCCCGGGGCTACACCTTGGTGATCCGCTCCCACGGGGTGGCCCAGGCGGTGGAGGAGGAAATCCAGGCGCTGGGCCTGCCCTATGTGGACGCCACCTGCCCCTTTGTGAAAAAGATTCACCAGCTGGCGGCGGAGTCCGGGGAGCAGGGAAAGGTGTTTTTGCTGGCAGGCGACAAGGACCACCCCGAGGTAAAGGGCATTTTGGGCCACTGCAAAGAGGAGAATTTTACGGTAAAAAACAGCCAGGAATTGGTGGAATTGCTGAAAAATCATCCCGAATTGCGGACGAAACCCCTGGCTTTCGCGGCCCAAACCACCTTCCACGCGGGAGAATGGGAAAAATGCTTGGAAACTCTGAAAAAACTATGTACAAACGCCGCAGTTTTTGCTACAATATGTAATGCGACTGCGAGACGGCAGAAAGAAGCAAAAACCCTTGCCCAGCGCTGCGACAGGATGATTGTGGTGGGGGGCAGGGACAGTTCGAACACGGCAAAGCTGCGCGACATTTGCGCGGAACACTGCGAGACGTACCTCATCGAAAGGGCGGACGAGCTGCCTGTGTTTTCGGCCGGGCTGAGCGTTGGCATCACTGCGGGGGCATCCACGCCCGCAAGCATTATAAAGGAGGTACTTGCTACCATGGCAGAAGTGACAAACAACGAACAGAATTTTGCGGAATTGCTTGAGGAATCCCTCAAGAGTTTCAATACAGACGAGAAGGTGCACGGCGTCGTTGTGGGGATCTCCCCCACCGAGGTCTACGTGGACGTAGGCCGCAAGCAGGCTGGCTTCATCCCCGCGAGCGAGCTCTCCAACGACCCCAACGCCAAGCCCGAGGACTTGGTGAAGATTGGCGACGAGATGGACCTGCTCATCATGAAGACCAACGACCAGGAAGGCATCATCATGCTCTCCAAGCGGCGCGTGGACGCCATGAAGGGCTGGGACGAGATTTCCCAGGCCCTGGAGAACAACGAGGTGCTGGAGGGCAAAGTGATTGAAGTGGTCAAGGGCGGCGTTATCGTCCTGTACAAGGCCATGCGCATCTTCGTGCCCGCCTCTCAGGCCACCGCTTCCCGCGGGGAGGACCTGAACGAGCTGATGGGCAAGGAAGTGAAGTTCCGCATCATCGAGGTCAACCGCCAGCGCCGCCGTGCTGTGGGCTCCATCCGCAGCGTGCTCCGCGAGGAGCGCAAGGCCGCCCAGGAGAAGTTCTGGGAGCAGGTGGAAGAGGGCCAGCAGTACACCGGCAAGGTGAAGTCCCTGACCAATTTCGGCGCCTTTGTGGACTTGGGCGGCGTGGACGGCATGGTGCACATCTCCGAGCTGTCCTGGAACCGCATTAAGCATCCCAGCGAGGTGCTGAAGGTGGGCGACACCGTGGACGTGTACGTAAAGGGCCTGGACCGCGAGAACGGCAAGATTTCCCTGGGCTACAAGCGTCCCGAGGACAACCCCTGGGTCAAGCTGGAGCGGGAGTATCCCGTGGGCACCGTGTGCGACGCCAAGATCGTGGGCATGACCCAGTTCGGCGCCTTTGCCAGCGTCATCCCCGGCATCGACGGCCTGATCCACATCTCTCAGATCGCCGACCACCGGATTGAGAAGCCCCAGGATGTTTTGAAGATCGGCGACGAGGTGAAGGTGAAGATCACCGACATCGATTTCGAGCGCCACCGTGTGTCCCTGTCCATCCGCGCGCTGCTGGAGGAGCAGAAGGCCGCCGAGGATGAGGCCGCTTCCCAGGCTCCCGCCGAGGAGGTTGTGTACTCCACCGAGGCCGCCGAGGAGGCCCAGCCCGAGGAGCAGGAATAATTTTTAGAAGTACGTAAGCGGGGTAGCAAGAGGGGGGACAGGAACCCTGTCCCGGGGCTTCCCGATGGCCTGGCCGTTTTGACCGGCCGGGGCACGGGGCGCCCGCCCGGGTGCTGCCCTGCTTTGCGTGTGCGGCCACTTGCGGGCCGCCGCGGCTTTTGCAGGACCTAGAAAAACCTGGGGCTGCCCTTTTTGGGCGGGCCCGACTGGAGGAAAGAAACCCATGAAGCGAGTAAAAAAGCCTGTGTTTTTTGTAGTGGCGCTTCTCATCCTCGCGTTGGTGGTCACGTCGCTGTTTGGCGTGTACGGCCAGCACGGGGATTTCAAGGTGACCTACATAAAGGGCGCTGGGGACATCCGTTGGGGCATTGACATCCGGGGCGGCGTAGAGGCCACCTTCAGCCCGGCGGACGGGGTGGAGGCCACCACCGAGCAGCTGGAGGCCGCCAAGGAGATTATCGAAACCCGTATGGTCTCCCAGAGCATCACCGACTACGAGATTTACACCGACCCCACCAACAACCGGATCATCGTCCGGTTCCCCTGGCGCAGCGACGAGCAGGACTACGACCCCGAGGCCGCCATTGACGAGCTGGCCGCCACCGCCCAGCTGACCTTCCGCCAGGGCATGGAGTACGAGACCAGCGAGTACGCCGAGGACGGCAGCATCGTCTACCGCACCCCCTCCGGCACCACCGCGGAGAACATCATCCTGGAGGGCTCTGACGTGGTCACCGCCGAGCCCCGCATGACCCAGGACGAGACCACCGGCGAGTACCAGTACGTGGTGGCCCTCACCCTCAGCGACGAGGGCGCCCAGAAGTTTGCCCAGGCCACCACGGCCATGGTGGGCGAGACCATCTCCATCTGGATGGACGACGTGATGCTCTCTGCCCCCAAGGTGAATGAGGCCATCACCACCGGCGAGTGCGTGATTACCGGCGACTTCACCAGCGAGGAGGCCACCCAGCTGGCCGCCCGCATCCAGGCCGGCGCGCTGCCCTTTGCCCTGCAGGTGAGCTCCTTCAGCTCCATGCCGCCCACCTTGGGCGCCCAGGCTTTGGACGCCATGCTGCTGGCGGGCATCATCGCCTTTGTGGTCATCTCCCTGCTGATGATTGTCATCTTCCGGCTGCCCGGCGTGGTGGCTGTTATCAGCCTGGCCGGCCAGGTGGGCCTGTGTATGGCCGCCATCTCCGGCTACTTCCCCTTCCTCAACTCCTACACCATGACGCTGCCTGGCCTGGCGGGCATTGTGCTCTCCATCGGCATGGGCGTGGACGCAAACGTCATCTCCGCCAGCCGTATCCGCGAGGAGCTGAAGGGCGGCAAGACGTTGGACGGCGCCTTGAAGCTGGGCTTCTCCGAGAGCTTCTGGGCCATTTTCGACGGCAACATCACCACCCTGATTGTGGCGGTCATGCTCATGGGCGTGTTTGGCCCCAGCAACATCTTGTCCATCATCTTCGGCGAGTCCACCACCGGCGCCATCTTCTCCTTTGGCTTTACCCTGCTGGTGGGCATCATCGGCAACTTCATCATGGGCATGACGGCCACCCGCCTGATGACCCTCTCCCTTGCCGGCTTCAAAGGCCTGCATAAAAAATGGCTGTTTGGAGGTGCGCGCGGCGATGAATGAGAAAACTTACCGCTTCCATTTTTACCAGAATAGAAAGATTTACTTTGCCATTTCCATTGTGGTGCTGGTGGTGGGCATTTTGGCCAGCATCATCATCGGGCCCAAGCTGGACATCCAGTTTGCCGGCGGCTCTATGATCCTCTACTCCGTAGAGGGCGGCCAGGCCGATGCCGCTGGCATCGAGACTGCCATTGTGGACAGCATTGGCCGTGACTGCGAGGTCACCATCAGCCAGGACATCACCACCGGCGGCGAGCAGGTGAACGTGTCCTTCGCCGGCAACCAGGCCATGACCCCCGAGGAGCAGACCCAGGTGACCGAGGCCCTGCAAAGCGCCTACCCCGACCTGGGCTTCGAGCTGCTTTCCTCCAGCTCTGTGGAGGCCAGCATGGGCGCCCGGTTCTTCCAGAAGTGCCTGGTGTGCTTTGCCATCACCGCGGTGTTCCTGCTGGTTTACATCGCCCTGCGCTTCCGCAAGATTGGCGGCCTGGCCGCTGGCGTCACCGCCGTTATCGCCCTGATGCACGACGTGCTCATCGCCTTTTGCGTGTTCGTCATCTTCGGGCTGGATGTGGACGACGTGTTCATCGCTGTCATCCTCACTATCTTGGGCTACTCCCTGAACGCCACCATCGTGGTGTACGACCGCGTGCGGGAAAACCGCCGGAAGCTGGGGCCCAAGGTTGGCTACGACGAAATCCTCAACCTGAGCATGAACCAGACCTTGAGCCGCACGGTGCTCACCTCTCTGTGCACCTTCCTGGCCCTGGTGGTGGTGTTCATCGTGGCGCTCATCTTCAACATCGACACCGTGGTGTCCTTTGCCCTGCCCATGATGGCGGGCGTGGCGGCCGGCTGCTTCTCCAGCCAGTTCATCGCCCCCAACCTGTTCGGCATGTGGCAGATCCACAAGCGCAACAAGCTGGACGCTGCCAAGCGGAAGGCCTAACCGCGCAGGCTTTCCAGAGCCGCTGGGAGTTCCCGGCGGCTCTTTTTGCATCCCAAAGGAGGTCCTTGTAATATGGAACAGCACTTTTACCTTCTCACCGGGGTGATGGCCTCGGGGAAATCCACCACAGCCCAGGCGCTGGCGGAGCGGCTTCCCCGGTGCGTCCACCTGCGGGGAGATGTGTTCCGCAAGATGATTGTCACCGGCCGGGAGGAGATGACCAGCCAGCCCACTCCCCAGGCCTTGGAGCAGCTGGGGCTGCGCTACCGGCTGGCGGCCCAGGCCGCCCGGGGCTACTGGGAGGCGGGGTTCTCCGTGGTGCTGCAAGACAACTACTACGGCCCGGACTTGGCAAACATGGTGGCGTTGCTGCGGGGCATCCCCGTGCGGGTGGTGGTGCTCTGCCCCGATGTGGAGACCGTCAAGGCCCGGGAGGCAGCCCGGGGCAAAACCGGCTACGTGGGCTTTGCGCCTGCCCCCCTGCTGGAGGCGTTCCGCCGGGAGACGCCCCGGCTGGGCTTTTGGCTGGATAATTCCCACTTGACGGTGGAGGAATCTGTGGAGAAAATCCTGGAGCACTTTTCCGCATAGGCGGCGGGAAACTGCGAAAGCTATAGGCAAACCCAGGAAAGGATGTTGCCCATGAAGCCCAAAGACCCCACCGCGCCCAAGCACGCCCACTACCACGAGCACGACCCGCTGCCCCCGGGGCTGCTGCCGGAGGACACCGCCGTGGCCTCTGCCAACGAGTGCACCGGGCTGATGTTCACCCCGCCGGAAAACGCCGCCCAGCAGGAGGCCTACCAGGAGCTCTCCCCCATGGCCATCCCCCGCCGGGAGCCAGGGGGCAGTGCCCACTCCAAGGGCTGCCCCGGCACGGGCAAGCGCCCGGAAAAGCGCCAATAAGCCACGAAAAGGGCTGCCGCGAAACCAGCGGCGGCCCCTTTCTTTTCCAGACTGGGCAAATAGGGAAAACTGTGCTATACTATAGCGGAAAAAGGAAACAATTCTGGGGAAAATCCCCAGAGGAAAGGATGGGTTTTTATGGCAAGCATACAAATTCAATGGCTGGGGCATTCCTGCTTCCGGGTGGAGTGCCAAGGGTACGCCGTGGTGCTGGACCCCTTCGAGCCGGGCAGCGTCCCCGGCCTGCGGGACATCCGGCAGACAGCGGACCAGGTGCTGTGCAGCCACCAGCACCACGACCACAACTACCGGGCGGGGGTGGCCCTGCGCCAGGACGGCCCGGCGAACCCCTTCACCATCACGGCGCTGCCCTCCTTCCACGACGGCTGCGGTGGGGCGAAGCGGGGCCCCAACACCATCCACCTGCTGGAAGCCCAGGGACTGCGGGTGGCCCACCTGGGGGACATCGGCGCCATGCCCGCCCCCGATGTGGTGGAGCGCCTCCAGAACCTGGACGCCGTCCTGGTGCCGGTGGGCGGCTTCTACACCGTGGGGCCCAAGGAGGCCAAGGAGATTGTGGACGCCCTCCAGGCCCGGGTGGTCATCCCCATGCACTACCGCTCGGACGCATTCGGCTTTGACGTGCTGGCCCCGGTGGAGGACTTCCTGGAGCTGGACAGCCACTGGATGCGCTACGAGACGGACACCCTGGAAATCCATGAGAACATGCGCCACAGCGTGGCGGTGCTCACCTACGGCGGGTGAGCCGTCACTGGGGGGCAAAGCCAAAGTAGCTGAGGATGCCGTTGTAAATCCCCCGGGCAAAGGCGGGCTGCTCATCCCGCAGCTTTAGGGCGTCGTTGCCGTTGGTGAGGTAGGCCAGCTCCACCAGAATGGCGGGCATGGCGGTGCGGCGCAGCACATAGAGGCTGGGGTTCAGGCGGACGCCGTTGTCCTTGGTGCCCACGGCTTCCACCACGCCGTTGAGCACGTGCTGGGCCAGCCAGTAGGCCTGGGTGCGCTGCTGGTAGACGTACACCTCGGTGCCGTTGACAGCGGGGTTTGTGTTGGCGTTGCAGTGGATGCTGACAAAGTAGTCCGCGGGCCAGGAATTGGCCATCTGCACCCGCCGCTGCAAGCTGGTGGCGTTGCTGGCGCCCAGGCTCTCTGTGGGCGTGGTGCGGGAGACCCGGGCCACAAACCGGGGGTCGCTGTTGAGGAGCCGGGCCAGCTCCATGCCCACGGCGTAGTTGACATCCTGCTCTCGCAGGCCAAAGCCCTCGGCCCCGGCGTTTACCCCCTGGGGGTTGTGCCCCTGGTCAATGAAAATGCGGATGGGCATGCCCACCGCCTCCTTTCTTTCGCTTGCTTTAGTGTATGCGCCGGCGCGGCGGGAGGTGCGGGCCTTTTTCCACCACGCGCTTTTGGAGAAGATGCCCTAAAAAACAGAGGAGAGACAAAAGATGAAAGACTACATACTGGGCGTGGACCTGGGCGGCACCAACATCAAGGCGGCGGCCTACCGGCTGGAGTCCTATGAAAAGGTGGGGGAGAAGCGCCTGCCCACCCAGGTGGAGGGCGGCTGGGAGCATGTGCTGGGCCGGGTGCTGGCGGCTCTGGAGGAGCTGCTCCGGCAAACGCCCCGGGAGCGGGTGCTCTGCGTGGGCATGGGCGTGCCCGGCCTGCTGGACATCGAGGCGGGCGTCTCCCGGTTTTCCCCCAACTTCCCCCAGTGGGAGGACGTGCCCGTGGCCGCCTGGCTGGGGGAGCGCCTGCTGGGCCCGGCCCGCCGGGTGGTGGAGAGCCATGCCCTGGCCATCTCCCGGGCGGGGTGCGAAATCGTCACCGCCCAGCTGGGGGACGCCGCCGGGATGCTGGGGGCCGCCGTCTACGGCGCCCGCCGCGTGGGGGAGGGCGCCCGGATGTGAGCCGCAAAAAAAGTTTCCCGTTTTAATGTTCTTTTCATGTTGCTGCCCTATACTGATGGCACAGAGAGGGACACAGGTCCCTGTGAAATCGCGATACAGGAGGTAACAACCATGAAAAAGAACAACCTTTGGAAGCTGGCAGGCGCCCTGGCGCTCACCGCGGTGCTGGCGGGGTGCTCCAGCAGCATCTCCCAGGAGGAGGCCACCACCATCGCCCTGGAGCACGCCGGGGTGGCCAAGGAGGAGGCGGTGTCCCTGTCCGTCCAGCAGGAGTACGAGGACGGCCGGGACATCTTCGAGGTGAAGTTCTCCACCCAGGACACGGAGTATTCCTATGACGTGGCCCAGAAGGACGGGGAAATCATCAACTACAACTACGATTCCACCGGTACGCCCCCCGTCGGGGCCAGCGAGGGCAGCTCCGCCAGCGGCACGGAAGCCCAGGCGGTGCAAGAGGAGGTAGACAAGGCCCAGCAGGACCAGAGCGCCGCCGAGAGCCAGGCCCAGGCCGTGGAGGACGCCGTGGACGAGGACACCGCCGTGAGCATCGCCTTGGAGCACGCCGGGGTGACAGAGTGCTACATGCACCGGGTGGAGCTGGATTATGAGGACGGCCGGGAAGTGTATGAAATCGAGTTCTTCTCCGGGAATACGGAGTACGACTACACCGTGGCCCGGGACACCGGGGAAATCCTTTCCTACGACCAGGACATTGAGGGCTGGGGCCTGGGCCAAGGCAATGGCCAGGGCAACGGCAACGGCCGGCAGAACGGCCAGGGGAACAGCACCTCTTCCACGGCGGCAGGGCCCATCACCCTGGAGGAAGCGGTGCAGCTGGTGCTGGACCGGGTGCCCGCTGCCTCCTCCGAGGATGTGCGCATCCAGCTGGAGGAAGAGGACGGCCGCCAGGTTTACGAGGGCGAAGTGATATGCAACCGCGCCGAGCACGAGTTTGAGATTGACGCCGCCACCGGGGACTTCATCCAGTGGAGCGTGGACTATCAGGATTAAAGCAGGAAGCCTCGGGAGCACCGGGGCTTTCTTGGGCAGGAGGGAAGGCCATGCGCATTTTAATCGCGGAGGACCAGCGGGACTTGAACCAGCTGCTGAAAAAGCGCCTGAAGGAGGCGGGCTACAGCGTGGACGCCTGCTTTGACGGGGCGGCGGTGTTCGACTATCTGCTGGGGGCGGAGTACGACGCCTTGGTGCTGGACATCATGATGCCCAAGGTGGACGGCATCCAGGTGGTGCGGCGGCTGCGGCGGGAGGGCAACCAGGTGCCCGTGCTGCTGCTCACCGCCCGGGACAGCATCGAGGACAGGGTGGCGGGCCTGGACGCCGGGGCCGACGACTACCTGATAAAGCCCTTCGCCTTTGAGGAGCTGCTGGCCCGGCTGCGGGTGCTGCTGCGCAAGCCCCAGGGGGGCAAGACCACCGTGCTGCGGGTGGGGGAGCTGGAGCTCCACTTGGACACCCGCCAGGTGTTCCGCCAGGGCCAGGAGGTGCGCCTCTCCTCCAAGGAGTTCTCCCTGCTGCGGTACATGATGCAGAACGCGGGCATCGTCCTCAGCCGGGAGAAGCTGGAGCAGCACGTGTGGGATTACGGCTACTCGGGGGGTTCCAACGTCATCGACGTGTACATCCGCTATTTGCGCAAGAAGCTTGACCAGGGCCACCCGGTGAAGTACATCCACACCGTGCGGGGGGCTGGCTATGTGCTCAAGGAGGGAGAGGGGTGAAAAAGCTTTCCATTCAAACCCGGCTGGTGCTGTTCCACACCGCCGCCATGACGCTGGTGGTGGCCCTGGTGCTGGGGCTGCTGTTCTCGCTGAGCTCCCAGGAGATTTTAACCAGCGCCCAGGCCACCTTGGAGGAGCGGGTCTCCCAGGGGGTGGAGGAGGTGGAGTACACCCAGGGCCGGCTGGAGTTCGACTCGGAGCTGCTGAGCCTGGAAAACGGCGTGTACCTCTCTGTGTACCAGCCGGGGGACTCCTCCATGCTCTACGGGCGGCTGCCCTACGGCTTTGCCTATACGCTGCCCCTGTCCGACGGGGAGCTGCGCACCGTCACGGCCGGGGGCACGGAGTACTCCGTGCTGGATCTGCAGTTCCCCGTGGAGGGCTACGGCACGCTGGTGATGCGGGGGGTGGTGTCCCTCACCGCGGCGGAGCGGGACTTCCGGGCCACGCTGCGCCTGGCCTTGGTGCTGCTGCCCCTGCTGGTGGCGCTGACCGCCCTGTGCGGGTACCTGTTCAGCCGGCGGGCTTTGCGGCCGGTGGCGCAAATCACCCAGACGGTGCAGAACATCCAGCAGGAGCGGGACCTCTCCAAGCGGGTGCGCCTGGGGGAGGGCCGGGACGAAATCTACACCTTGGCCCAAACCTTCGACAGCCTGCTGGACCAGGTGGAGGCCAGCTTCCGCCGGGAGAAGCAGTTCACCAGTGACGTGGCCCACGAGCTGCGCACGCCCCTCTCCGTGGCGCTGATGCAGTGCGAGGAGCTCCTGGCCCGGGAGGACATGCCCCCGGAGGCCCGGCAGCAGGTGGAGGTCATCCGCCGGAAGGTGGACGCCATGGCGGGGATGGTCTCCCAGCTGCTGCTGCTCTCCCGGGCGGACCAGGGCCGGGAGAAGCTGGCCTTGGAGGAGCTGGACCTCTCCGAGCTCAGCGAGCTGGTGGCCCAGGAGTTTGCGGAGCTGGCCGGGGAAAAGGGCATCGCCCTGGCGGCGGACATCCAGCCGGGGGTGGCCATCACCGGGGACCAGACGCTGCTGCTGCGCCTGTGGGGGAACCTGCTGCAAAACGCCGTGACCTACGGCAAAGAGGGCGGCCACATCTGGATGAAGCTCTCCGCCGGGGAGGGCGTGGCCACCCTCCAGGTGCGGGACGACGGCGTGGGCATCGCCCCGGACCAGCTGCCCAAAATCTGGGAGCGCTTCTACCAGGTGGACCCGGCCCGCAGCGGGGAGAGCAGCGGCCTGGGGCTCTCCATGGTGCGGTGGATCGTCCAGGCACACGGGGGCACAATCCAGGCGGAAAGCGCCTTGGGGGAGGGCTCCACCTTCACCGCGCGGCTGCCCCTGGGCGGCCCGGAGGGGAAATAAAGGAAAGAGGCTGCCGCCTGCCGCGGCGGCTTTTTTTGCGCCCAGAGGGGGCTAAATGTAAATAAACTGTGGAGTTCCTTGCAATGCCAAGGGCCGCCGTGGTATAATAAACAAGAATATGCGCCGCTAGGCTGGGGGAGCGACTGGCTTTGGCGGCGGAAGACCTCTGCGGGAAGCGGCGCGCCGCCTCCCGGAAGAAAGGGTGGAACGCTAGTATGGCGAACGGACTTTTGACAAAGCTGTTTGGGAATTACAGCAAACGGGAATTGAAGCGCATCCAGCCCCTGGTGGACCAGGTGCTGGGCTACGAGGAGAAATACAAGAAGATAAGCGACGAGGAATTGAAGTCCCAGACCAGTTGGTTTAAAGAGCGGCTGGCCCAGGGCGAGACGCTGGACGGCATTTTGCCAGAGGCCTTTGCCGCCTGCCGGGAGGCCATGGCCCGGGTGCTTTCCATCCGGCTGTTCCCCGTGCAGGTGCAGGGCGGCATCATCCTGCACCAGGGCCGCATTGCCGAGATGAAAACCGGTGAGGGCAAAACCTTCACCTTGGCGTTGCCTGCCTACCTCAACGCCTTGACAGGCAAGGGCGTGCACATCGTCACCGTCAACGAGTACCTGGCCAAGTACCAGGGCGAGATGATGGCCCGTGTGTTCAACTTTATGGGCCTTACGGTGGGCCTGGCCATGACGGGCATGTCCCCCAAGGAGAAAAAGGCCGCCTACGCCTGCGACATCACCTACGGCACCAACAACGAGATGGGCTTTGACTACCTGCGGGACAACATGGTCACCTACAAGGAGAACAAGGTCCAGCGGGGCCACAACTACGCCATTGTGGACGAGGTGGACTCCATCTTGATTGACGAGGCCCGCACCCCCCTGATTATCTCCGGCAAGGGCGCCAAGGCCGACGACCTCTACGGCCGGGCCAACGCCTTCGCCCGGGGCCTCAAGCCCATCCGCGTGAAGGAGACCGACGAGAAAGAGGACAACGACGAGCTTTACAAGGACTACGACTACATTGTCAACGAGAAGCTGAAAACCTGCTCCCTCACCCGCCGGGGCGTGAAAAAGGCCGAGGAGTTCTTCGGCGTGGAGAACCTCACCGACCCGGACAACATCCGCATCCAGCACCATGTGAACCAGGCCATCAAGGCGTGGGGCATCATGCACCGGGACCAGGACTACGTGGTGAAGGACGGCGAGGTCATCATCGTGGATGAGTTCACCGGCCGCCTGATGTACGGCCGCCGCTACAACGAGGGCCTGCACCAGGCCATCGAGGCCAAGGAAGGGGTGGAGGTGGCCCGGGAGAGCCGCACCCTTGCCACCATCACCTTCCAGAACTACTTCCGCCTGTACGACAAGCTCTCCGGCATGACGGGCACCGCCATGACCGAGCAGGAGGAGTTCTCCGAAATCTACCGGCTGGACGTGGTGGAAATCCCCACCAACCGGCCCATGATCCGGGAGGACTGCCCCGACGTGGTCTACAAGACCGAGCAGGCCAAGTACAAGGCCGTCATCGACGACATTGTGGAGCACCACCAGAAGGGCCAGCCCGTGCTGGTGGGCACCATCACCATTGAAAAGAGCGAGCTGCTCTCCAAACTGCTGAAGGCCCGGGGCATCAAGCACCAGGTGCTCAACGCCAAGTTCCATGAGAAAGAGGCCCAGATCGTGGCCCAGGCCGGCCGCAAGGGCGCCGTGACCATCGCCACCAACATGGCGGGCCGCGGCACCGACATCCTGCTGGGCGGCAACGCGGAGTTTATGGCCAAGGCCGAAATGCGCAAGATGGGCTACGAGGAGGAAATGCTGGCGGAGGCCTCCGCCTACAGCCACACCGAGGACGAGGCCATCTTGGAGGCCCGCAAGACCTTCTCCCAGCTGAACAAGAAGTACAAGGAGGAGATTGCCCCCGAGGCCGAGGAGGTCCGCAAGCTGGGCGGCCTGTACATCATCGGCACCGAGCGCCACGAGTCCCGCCGCATCGACAACCAGCTGCGGGGCCGTGCCGGCCGCCAGGGCGACCCCGGCAAGAGCCGGTTCTACATCTCCCTGGAAGACGACCTGATGCGCCTGTTTGGCGGCGAGCGCCTCCAGGGGCTGATGGACAAATTGAAGATCGACGACGACACCCCCATCGAGGCGGGCATGGTCTCCAACTCCATCGAGAGCGCCCAGCGCAAGGTGGAAAGCCGCAACTTCGCCATCCGCAAGAACGTGCTCCAGTACGACGAGGTGATGAACAGCCAGCGGCAGATCATCTACAGCCAGCGCGACCAGGTGCTCAACGGCGAGAACATGAAGGAGCAAATCCAGAAGATGGTGTACGGCGCCATCGAGCACAACGTGAAGCAGTACCTGCCCGAGAGCGTCCCCCACGAGGAGTGGGATATGATGGGCCTGCGGGAGCACTACATGGGCTGGCTCATCGGGCCGGAGGATTTGCACTTTACCAAATCCGAGATAGAGGACTTGGAGCCCGAGCACGTGGCCACCGAGCTGAAAAACAAGGCCGACGCCATCTACCAGGCCAAAGAGGCGGAGTTCACCTCCCCCATCATGCGGGAGGTGGAGCGGGTGGTGCTGCTGCGCAACGTGGACCAGGAGTGGATGGACCACATCGACGCCATGGAGCAGCTGCAGGACGGCATCCGCCTGCGTGCCTACGCCAACCAGGACCCTGTGGTGGAGTACCGCATCGAGGGCTTTGACATGTTCGACAGCATGATCGCCGCCATCCGGGAGAACACCGCCAAGATGATTCTCACCGTGCGGCTGCGCAAGAAGGAGGAGGCCCCCCAGCGGGAGCAGGTGGCCAAGGAGACTTCTGCGGGGGCTGCCTCCGCCGGGGACAAGACCGTGCAGAAGCAGCCGGTGCACAAGCAGAAGAAGCCCGGCCGCAACGACCCCTGCCCCTGCGGCAGCGGCCTGAAATACAAGAAGTGCTGCGGCCGCAACGAGTGAGCCGCCAAGGAGGGCGTGACGTGAGAAATGGAATGAAACGGGCTGCCCTGGGGCTGGCCGCCGCGGCGCTGTGCCTGGGGCTGATGGGCTGCTCTTTGTCCAGCGGCTTTGCGGACTACGACGTCTCCGGCTACTTCCAGGCGCTGCTGGACAGCTCCTATAAAAACCAGAACGAGAACTACGCCACGGTTGCCGCCACCACCGAGGAGAACGCCCAGCAGAACAACACCACCACCGTGCGCAACGCCGCGGTGAACTTCTGCAACACCTACGGCGTCACCCCCAGCGACGACCAGCTTTCCCAGCTGCAAGAGGTTATGAGCCAGGCCCTGGCCCAGGCCAGCTACACCGTGCAGGACGAGGTGAAGACCGAAACCGGCTACACCTTGGAAATCGTCATTGACCCCATTGTCAATTTCAGCGACATGGGCGACGACATCCGCCAGCTGCGCAACCAGGCCCAGGACGAGGCCACCCAGGCCAACTCCAGCGCCTCCGATGACGAGGACAGCTACGGCTCTGGGGACAGTTACGATGAGAGCAGCGACGGCGACAGCTATGATAGCTACGATGACTACGGCAGCGATGATTACGGCTATGGTGGCGACAGCAGCGAGGACAGTTCCTCCACGGAGGACCAGGATTCCAGCCTGGGTTCCAGCCAGGAGACGGTGGACGCCAACGAGCTGTTTGTGGACAAGGTGGTGGAGCTGTGCCAAGAGCAGCTTTCCAGCCTGCGCTACAGCGGCGAGACGGTGACCATCACTTTGGACATCCGCCAGACGGAGGAGGGGGAGCTGCAGCTGGACACCAACCAGCTGGACACCATCGACCGCACGGTGCTGCAATTCCAAAGCTAAAGGAAGGGGGCGGAGCAGTCCGCCCTCTTTTGTAAATTTGCCGGGCATACTAAAAAGAGTAAAACGCAAAGGAGATTCCGCGCTATGATGAAAGAAGAAGAGAAGCTGTACACCAAAGAATTGTACGACCTTTCCCACACCGCCGCCGCCCCCCTGCTGGAGGGCACCACCTACCCCTGGGAGGCTTTGCCCCAGATAGGCGCCTTTATCCGGGAGCTGGGGGCCGGCCTCTCCCTGGAGGAGTACGACCATCCCCAGGAGGATGTGTGGATTCACAAGACGGCCAAAATCTACCCCAACAACTTCATCGCGGGCCCCTGCGTCATCGGCGCGGGCACCGAGGTGCGGCCCGGGGCCTTTATCCGGGGCAACGCCTTGGTGGGGGAAAACTGTGTGGTGGGCAACTCCACCGAGCTGAAAAACGTCATCCTCTTTGACAACGTCCAGGTGCCCCACTACAACTATGTGGGGGATTCCATTTTGGGCTACAAGAGCCACATGGGCGCCGGAGCTGTCACCTCCAACGTGAAGCAGGACAAGACCCCCGTGGTGGTCCACGCGGGCTTCCGCCAGCTGGAGACAGGCCTGAAGAAGTTCGGCGCCATGCTGGGCGACCACGTGGAGGTGGGCTGCAACAGCGTGTTGAACCCCGGCACCGTGGTGGGGCGGGGCTCCCATGTGTACCCCCTGTCCATGATGCGGGGCTTTTTGCCCAGCGGGATGATTCACAAAAACAGCGGGGAGACAGTCCCCCTGCAGGAGCGGCGGTAAGCCCTTTGGGAAATGAAAGCTTTTTGGGAAAGGGGATGAACCCGTGGACGTGATTTTGGAATTCCTGCAATCGGGGGTGCTGCCCACGGTGCTGTTGATTGTGCGGGCCCTGGTGCCCCTGCTGGCATTGTACGTGGTGTGGCGGTGCTACACCTCCTTTAAAAAGGGCCAGCGCCGCCGGGACCCTGTGATCATGCTGTGGGACGAGGCCTCCGGCACGCGGTTCCCCGTGCTGTATTGGGAGAACTCCATCGGCCGCAGCCGCAGCTGCGACATCTACCTGCCGGACCCCTCCGCCAGCCGGGACCACGCGGTGCTGCTGCGCCGGGACGAGGGCTGGTTTATCTGCGACACCGGCTCCAAATCCGGGGTGCTGGTAAACGGGAAGAAGATTGAGGACCGAAAGCTGGTGAGCATTGGGGACACCATCACCATGGGCTCCACCACGCTGACCATGTGGAACGCCGACCAGAAACCCTTGGAGCGCCGCCGGTTCTTCACAGGCTTCTCCCGGGAGGCGGCCTCCCCCCTGCGGCTGATGCTGGCGGCCACCTTCACCTTGCTGCTGGTGGCTTTGCAGGGCCTGTGCATGGACGGGGAGCTCCACCCCGAGCAGCTCATCCCCTTTGCCGCGGTGCTGGTGATGGGCTGGGGGCTGTACATCTTCTCCATCGGCGTGATGCACCGTGTCAGCTTTGAGATTGAGACCGTGGCCTTCCTCCTTTCGGGGATAGGCGTCCAGCTGCTCTCCGCCTTTGACATCGAGGGCATCACCACCCAGCTGGCGGCCATGCTGCTAGGCATGCTGCTGTTCTGCTTTATGATTTGGTTTATGGGCGACATGGACCGGGTGGCCAAGTGCCGGCTGTGGATTGGCCTGGGGGCCATTTTGCTGCTGGGGGCCACCTTGGTGCTGGGCACCAACACCTACGGCTCCACCAACTGGATTCGCATTGGGCCCCTCAGCGTGCAGCCCTCGGAGTTTGTGAAAATCGCCTTTATCTTTGTGGGCACCTCCACCTTGGACCGCTTGCAGACCAAAAAGAACATCGGCGAGTTCTTGATTTTCACCGGCGCCTGCATTGGCCTGCTGGCCTTGATGCCGGACTTCGGCATGGCGCTGATTCTGTTCGCCACCTTCCTCATCATCGCCTTTATGCGTTCCGGCAGCGTGCGCACCATCGCCTTGGTGCTGGCCGGGGCGGTGCTGGCGGTGTTCGTGGTGCTGACGGTGAAGCCCTACGTCCTGGACCGCTTTATGGGCTGGGGCCATGTGTGGGAGCACATCAACGACAACCTGGGCTACTCCCAAACCCGCACCTTGACCTACCTGGCCAGCGGCGGCCTGTTCGGCGTGGGCCTGGGCAACAGCTATCTGGCCTCGGTCTTTGCCGCGGACAGCGATTTGGTCTTTGGCCTGCTGTGCGAGGAGCAGGGCCTGCTGCTGGGCCTGGTGATACTGCTGGCCTTTGTGCTGTGGATTTTCTACGCCCGCAGCGACGTGACGCGGAGCCGCTCCACCTTCTTCTCCATCGCGGCCTGCGCCGCCGCGGGGATGCTGCTGTTCCAGACGGCTTTAAACGTGTTCGGCGCCACCGACGTGCTGCCCATGACAGGCGTCACGCTGCCCTTTATCAGCTCCGGCGGCTCCAGCATGATTTCCGTCTGGGGCATGATGGCCTTCCTCAAGGCCAGCGATGAGCGCACCTACGCCGCCCGCCGGGCCAGCCGCCGCAGCCTGCGGGAGGAAGCGCCCCCGCCGCCCAGCCGGACGCCCCAGAGCCGCGCCCCCCAGCGGGCGCCGGCGCCCCGGCCCCAGGCCTCTCCCAGCCGGGGGAGGGTGACGCCCCCCGCGCCCCAGCGGGCCCCCGCCAGGAGCCCCGCGCCCCGGGGCGGCTCCCATGCCCGCAAGCCCGCGGGACGCCATTCCAGAAAGGAGGCATGACCCATGCGCACCACAGGTTTCCGCTCTATGGTCCTCTACATCTTGCTGGCCGCGTTTTTAGGCGGCCTGGGCTACCTGCTATACCAGTTTGTGGTAAACGGCAGCCAGTGGGCCATGCAGCCCTATAACGGCCACGTCTATTCGGAGAATTCCACCGTGAAGCTGGGGGACATCACCGACCGGGACGGCAACCTCCTTGCCACCACCGAAGACGGCGCCCGCCTCTACAGCCAGGACGAAACCGTCCGCCGCTCCCTGCTCCACACCGTGGGGGACCCCTATGGCTACATCTCCACCAGCGTGCAGTACACCATGCGGGCCCAGCTCTCCGGCTACAACATCATCACCGGGCTCAACGACACCATCTTCAACCGCATGGGCAGCGACATTGCGCTGACCATCGACCAGGACGCCTGCGTGGCCGCTTACAACGCCCTGGGCGGGAAAAACGGCGCTGTCATTGTCTACAACTACGAGACGGGGGAGATTTTGGCCAAGGTCAGCGCCCCCACCTTTGACCCCAACGCCGTCCCCGAGGATTTGGAGACCAACGAGGCCTACAAGGGCGTGTACCTGGACAACACCCTCTCTGGCAGCTTTACGCCGGGCTCCATCTTTAAGATCGTCACCGCCGCTGCGGCCATGGAGCGCTACCCTGACAGCTGGAGCTCCATCACCTACAACTGCCAGGGCGCTGTGGAGCTGGCGGGCAGCGACATCACCTGCCTAAACGGCCACGCCCACGGCAGCCAGGATATGTCCGCGGCTTTGGGCAACTCCTGCAACGTGTACTTTGCCCAGCTGGCCAACGACCTGGGGGCGGAGGCCCTGCAGCAAAAGGCCGAGGAGATGGGCTTTAACACCCAAATCGACTTCGGCTCCATCCCCATCGCCCAGAGCACCATCGACCTGGCGGACACCAACGCCAATCAGCTGGGCTGGGCGGGCGTGGGCCAGTACACCGTGCTGACCAACCCCTACCACATGATGGTCCTCATGGGGGCCATCGCCAACGGCGGCACCTACGTGGAGCCCAAGCTCACCCAGGATTCCGGCCTGCTGGAGGGCCTTTCCAGCGGCGACCGCACCTTGGTCACCTCCACCGAGGCCCAGAACTTGAAGACGCTGCTGCGCACCAACGTGGAGAGCTATTACGGCGACTGGCTGTTCCCCGCGGGGATGAATGTCTGCGCCAAAACCGGCACCGGCGAGGTGGGGGAGGGCAAAGGCCCCAACTGCTGGATGGTGGGCTTCTGTGACTCCACCGTCACCCCCTATGCCTTCGCCGTGGTGGTGGAGGACGGCGCCGGCGGCATTGAGACAGCCGGCAGCGTGGCCAGCGCCGTTTTGACCGCCTTGGCCAGCTGACGGGGGCGGCCCGCTCCAGAAACAGCGCGGCCCTCTGCCGCCGGATTTCGCGGAGGAACGCCCTTGGCGCGCCTCTCTCTTGCAAGAAAAATGGGAACGCCCCACCTGGCATATCCACCAGGTGGGGCGTTCTGTATGGTGAGGAGGGTTGACGTACCGAAAAGCAAATTTACAGGGGCAGAACGGCCAGCAGCGCGCCGCCCAGGAACCAGCTGCACAGGTTGGCCGCCGCCGCGTATCCTACTGCACGGCGCCGCCGGTGCTCCCGCAGCAGCAGGGCGAAAGCGGCCATCTCCACCAGAAGCACAGCAATCTCCAAAGGGGTGTAGAAGAAAATCCCCGAAACCAGCAGGTTGTAAAAATCAATGGCAACCGGGAACAGCGCCTGCACCGCCACGTTCACCCCCAGCTGGGTGAGAAGGTTCGTCACGAGGAACACCGCCCAGCTGGACTTCCGCCGGTAGCCAAAGCGGTAAAACAGCAGGCCCTCCAGCAGCAGGGTGAGGAAAACCCGCAGGCACACCAGCAGCGGCTGCCGCCACCAGGGCTCGCCGTAGAGCAGGCGGCGGTTTCCTAAATCCAGGGTGACCAGATTGTTGGTGTAATGAAACCCCCTTGGCTCTACCGGCAGGGAGAAGCTCTCGCCGCCGGTTTCCACCAGCAAGGTGGCCGTGGCCTGGGGGGACCCCTCTGGGGCCCAGGGGCTCCAGATGTGGGAGTAAAACCGGAAGTACCGCTCCCACAGGCGGGTGTCGTGGGACAGGACGTGTTCCTCCTGGGAGGTTTCGTCCACCACGGTGAGGGTCAGCTGTAAGTCCGCCGGGGGATTCTCCACCAAAATGGTGAGGTAGGGCGGCTCCACCCCGTTGGCCGAGGCGGGCAGGGGCACCAGCAGGCACAGCGCCAGGGCGAGCAAAAGGGCGCGCGCTTTCTTTTTCACCGGGAAACCCTCCTTCCCGTCAAATGGGCAGATAGGCCAGCAGCGCGCCGCCCAGGAACCAGCTGCACAGGTTGGCCGCTATGGTGTAAAGGACGGCGTTCCACCGTTTCTTTTCCTTGAGCATGGGGCAGAACAGGAACAGCTCCAGGAGAATCACCAGGATTTCCATGGGCAGGTACAGGAACCAGAAAGCCAGCTTGGCGGAGTATAGGTTCCCCAGGGCGCCCACAAAGTTGAGTAGGAGCAGGTTGACAAACAGCTGGGTCAAGCCGTTGACCAGGAAAAAGAGAATCCAGCTGCGCTTCTGCCGGTAGCCAAAAAGGAAAAAGACAATGCCCTCCAGCAGCAAGGTCAGCGCCACCCGCAGAAAGACCAGCAGCGGCTGCCGCCACCAGGGCTGGCCAGCGGTTAAAGTGCGGCTTTGCAGGTCCAGCACGCACAGGTTGTTGTAATAGGCGCCGGTATCCTGATTGAGAAATTGGGTGTCCAGCGGGAGGGTGAAGCTTTCCTCCGGCGTCTCCACCAGCAAAGCCACGGCCATGTCCTGGGGGGAGCTGCTCCCCTCCCAGAAACCAGGAAAGTTGAAGGGCCGAAACAGGTAGTACCCCTCCCAGGCCAGGCGGGTGGCTTCCGCCGGCACAGGCTCCTCCTGGCCCTCCCAGGAGAACACCAGGGAAAGCTCCAAGCCCTGGGGCGGGTTGAGGACCACCACCGAAAGCTGCGGCGGCTCCGCCGCGTTGGCTCGGGCGGGCAGGGGCAGCAGCAGGCAAAACACAAAGGCCAAAACCAGCGGGATGGCTTTCTTTTTCACAGAAAACCCCTCCTTCCCTGCGCACAAAAGGTTTGCGTTTTTCCTAAAAATAGTATACCATAGAGAAAAGGATTTGTCTCGTGACAGTGTTGTAACGTGGGATGACAATTTTGCAATGATTTGGAGTGATGGCCCATGAAGCTGGAAAAACTGGCCCCCGCCTTTCAGGATTACCTGTGGGGGGGCACAAAGCTGCGGGATGTGTACGGCAAGCGCTGCGATTTTGACAAGGTGGCCGAAAGCTGGGAGCTTTCCACCCACCCGGCGGGGGAGAGCACTCTTGCCGGCGGGGAGCGGGACGGCCTGCCTCTGGGCCAGTATTTTCAACAGTTCCCCCAGGCCCTGGGGAAAAACGCCGCCGCCTTTGAGAGCTTCCCGGTGCTCATCAAGCTCATCGACGCCAAGGAGCCCCTGTCCATCCAGGTGCACCCCAGCGATGAGTACGCCCTGCGGGTAGAGGGCGAGTACGGCAAGACAGAGATGTGGGTCATTGTGGACTGCGACCCCGGCGCTTTCCTCTACTTTGGGGTAAACCGGCCGGTGAGCAAGGAGGAGTTCCGCCAGCGCATTGAGAACAACACCGTGCTGGAGGTGTTAAACAAGGTGGAGGTCTACCCCGGGGACGTGTTCTTCATCCAGTCCGGCACCATCCACGCCATTGGGGCGGGCATCCTCATCTGCGAAATCCAGCAGAACTCCAACTGCACCTACCGGGTGTACGACTACGACCGCCGGGGCGCCGACGGCAAGCCCCGCCCGCTGCACATCGACAAGGCCCTGGACGTGTGCACCCTGGAGCCCTCAGACACCGCCAGCCACCTGGGGCCGGTGCTCTCCTGCGCGGGGGGCACCGCCCAAAAGCTGGGGGAGTGCGCCTATTTCTCCACCCAGAAGCTGCGGGTGGAGGAGGTCCTCACCTTAGAGGCCGGGGAGGAAAGCTTCCTCTCCTTGGTGTGCGTAGAGGGCGGCGGGCTGCTGTGCGGACCGGAGAACACCCTGGAATTCACGGCGGGGGAGAGCCTGCTGGTGCCCGCGGGCACGGGGAAAGTGTCCCTGCGCGGTGACTGCACCGTCATCCAGACCACCGTGCCGGGGCAGGCGTAAAGACAGACACAGACAAGGAGGATATACCATGAAAATCATCTTGATGGGCGAGCCCATGGGCCTGTTTATGGCCAACGAGACCGGTTCCCTCAGCGAAGTGAACACCTTTACCGCCTCCATCGCCGGGGCGGAGTACAACGTGGCGGTGGGCCTGGCCCGCCTGGGCCACACCCCGGCCTACTGCACCCGCCTGGGCTTTGACCCCCTGGGGGAGCGCATTTTAAACGGCATGCGGAAAAACGCCATCGCCACCGATTTGGTGATGCAGACGGAATCCGCCCAAACGGGCTTTATGATGAAGGGCTTCACCCAAAAGGGCGACCCGGACATCGCCTATTACCGCAAGGGCTCCGCGGCCTCTCAAATCTCCACCCACGACATTGACGGCCTGGACCTCTCCGGCTGCGAGTGGCTCCATGTGACGGGCATTTTCCCCGCCGTCTCCCCCAGCGCCCTGGCCGCCACCAAGCGGCTTATCAGCCGGGCCAAGGCCTTGGAACTCCCCATCTCCTTCGACCCCAACCTGCGGCCCCAGCTGTGGGAGAGCCAGGAGAAGATGGTGGCCACCTTAAACGACCTGGCCCAGGGCGTGGAGACCATTCTGCCCGGCATTGGCGAGGGGAAAATCCTCACCGGCCAGGACACCCCCGAGGGCGTGGCGGCGTTCTACCACCAGCGGGGCGTGAAGAACGTGGTGGTGAAAACCGGCAAGGAGGGCGCCTACTTCTCCCAGCTGGGGGGCAAGGCGGGCTACTCCCCGGCCTTCCCCGTCAAGGAGAAGGTGGACACCGTGGGCGCCGGGGACGGCTTTGCCGCCGGTGTCATCAGCGCTTTGGCCGAGGGCGAAAGCCTGGAGGAGGCCACCTTCCGGGGCAACGTCATCGGGGCCATCCAAATCACCCACCGCAGCGATAACGAGGGCCTGCCCACCCGGGAGCGCCTCTCCCAGATCATCCTGGCGGGCATCGCCTAAAGGGGGCGGCCTATGGAATGGAAGGAAATCCTCTCCCACGTGGACCACACCCTGTTAAAGCCTGAGGCCACCTGGGAGGACATCCGCCAGGTGGTGGAGGAGGGCATCCACTACGGCTGCGCCAGCGTGTGCATCCCGCCCGCCTATGTACAGCGGGCCGCGGAGTACGCCGCCGGGCGGGTGGCCATCTGCACGGTGATCGGCTTCCCCAACGGCTACAACGCCGCGCCCATCAAGGCGGCGGAGGCCACCCACGCCGTGCTGTCCGGCGCGGCGGAAATCGACATGGTGGTGAACCTGGGCTGGGTGAAGGACGGCCTGTTCGGCCAGGTGCTGGCGGAAATCCAGGCGGTGAAGGCCGCCTGCCAGGGCCGGGTGCTGAAGGTCATCATCGAGACGTGCCTGCTCACCCAGGAGGAGAAGTGCCGTCTGTGCCAGGTGGTCAGCGACGCCGGGGCGGATTACATCAAGACCTCCACGGGCTTTTCCACCGGCGGGGCCACCGCCCAGGACGTGGCCTTGCTGCGGCAGCACACAGCCCCCCAGGTGAAGGTGAAAGCCGCCGGGGGCATCGCCACCAAGGAGGACGCCGAGGCGTTTTTAGCCCTGGGCGCGGACAGGCTGGGCACCAGCCGCCTGGTGAAGCTGGCGAAGGAGGCGGGCCTGTGAAGGAGCAGCGGGAGATGATTCGCCTGGCGCTGGTCCAGCGGGCCAAGGAGGCCCGGAAAAAAGCCTATTGCCCCTACTCCGGCTTCGCGGTGGGAGCGGCTTTGCTGTGCGCCGACGGCTCTGTCTACGACGGGTGCAACATTGAAAACGCTGGCTTTACCGCCACCTGCTGCGCCGAGCGCACCGCCTTTTTCCGGGCGGTGAACGACGGCAAGCGGGACTTTAAGGCCATTGCCATTGCCGGGGGCAGGGCCGGGGAGGAGCCCACGGGCATCTGCGCCCCCTGCGGGGTGTGCCGCCAGGTGATGGCGGAGTTCTGCGGCCCGGGGTTTGAAATCCTGCTGACAGACGGGCACAGCCTCCAGGTGCAAACGCTGGAGGAGCTGCTGCCCTTGGCCTTTGGCCCAGGCAATTTACAATAAGCGCAAAAAGAGGGCTGCTGCGGTTTCGCGGCAGCCCCTTTTGCTTGGGGAAGGATTGTATTGGTTACGCTTGCAGGCGCTTCCCCTGGCCGTGGATCAGCGGGGAGATGCGCTTATACACCGCGAAGGTGATGGCCACGTCGCAGGCCGCCTTGAAGAAGGTGAAGGGCACGTTGAACCAGAGCAGCGCCTGGGCCAGCGTTTCCACTGCGGGGTTGATGGCCTGGTACATGCCCAAAATCTGGGGGATGGTCAAGCCGTAGGCCACGGTGTAGGCAGGGTAGCTGATGTACAGGTTAATGGGGAAGCTCATGGCGGCCATTATCACCGCCCCCAGAAGGGAGCCCCACAAGGCGCCCCAGCGGTCCTTGCGGAACTTGTAAAGCAGCCCGGCAGGCACCACAAAGGTGACGCCCATCAGGAAGTTGCACAGCTCCCCTGCGCCGCCGGTGGTGGACATGGCCAGGTTTACCAGGTTCTTGATAAAGCACACCACCACGCCGCTGACCGGCCCCATGGAAAAGGCGGCGATAAGGGCGGGCAGCTCGGAGAAGTCCAGCTTGATAAAGCTGGGGATGATGGGCAGGCTGAAGCTGATGAACATCAGCACAGTGGCCACGGCGCTTAAAATGGCGGTCATGGCGATTTTTCGGACGTTGACTTTCTTTTGCATGGAACCATCCCTTTCGGAAAATTTTGGTTCGCAAAAGACCGGTGGGGGTGGCGAAAAGGCGCAAAAAATCCCGGAGCCGCGCAAGGGTCCGGGAGCCTTTTCGATGAAGGGGAGATACAGCGGGAGCGGCAGCGCCGCGCCTAAGAATCTTCTATCATCCGGACTTTGCCGCCTTTTTTCCAAAAAAGAAAAAGCGGTTCACCGTCGGTGCTGGAATTTCACCAGCTCGGCGGAGAGGGAGACCTCCCCGTTCGCAGACTTTTACTGCCGGTCAGGAATTGCACCTTGCCCCGAAGTTCTTTTGCTGGTATCATTTTAGTACAGGGAACAGCCCTTTGTCAAGGAGGATGTGGTATGAAGCTTTTTTGCCGTGATGAAATGCAGCGCTTGGAGATGGCCGCCGTGGCTGCCGGGGTGCCCCTCTCCCAGCTGATGGACAACGCCGCCGCCGCCGTGGCCCAAGAGGTGGAGCGCCGCTGCCGCCCGGTGGGGGGCAAGCGGGCGGTGGTGCTGTGCGGGAAGGGCAACAACGGCGGGGACGGCTTTGTCTGCGCCAAGCTGCTGGCCCAGCGGGGCATGGCCTGCTGGGTGGTGCTGGCCCAGGGCAAGCCCGCCACCGACTTGGCCGCTGCGGCCTTTGAGGCGCTGCCTCCCCAGGTGGCCGTCCTGCCCGGGGAGGAGCTGGAGCAAATCCGCCCGGTGCTGGAGGCCGCGGACGTGCTCATCGACTGCGTGTTTGGGTTCAGCTTCCGGGGGGAGCTCTCCGGCCTGCCCCAAAAGCTGCTGGCCTATGGCAGCGGCCTGCCCTGCCTGAAGGTCTCCGCCGACCTGCCCAGCGGCGTGGAGTGCGACACGGGCCGGGTGTCCGCCGGGGCCTTCCGGGCGGACGTCACCGTGACCTTCACCGGGAAGAAGCCCGCCAACGTCAGCTACCCCGCCAAGGAGTTCTGCGGGGAGACGGTGGTGCGCCAGGTGGGCGTCCCCACCGCCTTGGTGGAGGGGGCGGAGACCCGGGTCTTTGAGACGGACAGCCGCTTCCCCCGGCAGTGGCTGCCCCAGCCGGACGCCCAGGCCAACAAGGGCGACATGGGCAAGCTGCTGCTGGTGTGCGGCAGCTGGGGCATGGCCGGGGCCTGCGTTATGGCGGCCCAGGCGGCCTTGCGCAGCGGCGTGGGATTGCTGACCATCGCCGTGGAGGAGCGGCTGTACCCCATCCTGGCCCAAGCGGTGCCCCAGGCGGTGTACGTGGTGCTGGACTGGGAAAACCGCCGGGAGGAGAGCCAGCAGGCGCTGCTGGACGCCTTGGGCAAGTGCACCGCCTGCGTCATGGGCTGCGGCCTGGGGCAGCGGGCGGAGCTGGTGTGCCCCCTGGTGTTCTCCCACTGCCAGCGTCCCTTGGTGGCCGACGCTGACGCCGTCAACTTCCTCAGCCGCCACCCGGGGTATCTGGAGGGGCTGGAAATCCCCCTGGTGCTCACCCCTCACCCCGGGGAGATGGCCCGGCTGTGCGATGACACCATCCCGGAAATCCAGTCCGACCGGCTGGGCGCCGCCCGGCAGAAGGCCAAGGAAACCGGCGCCGTGGTGGCGCTGAAGGGGGCTGCCACGGTGGTCGCCGCCCCGGACGGCCGCTGCGCCGTGAACCCCACCGGCAACCCCGGCATGGCCAAGGGCGGCAGCGGCGACGTGCTGGCGGGCATGGCAGGGGCCTTTTTGGCCCAGGGCGTCCCCGCCTTTGAGACGGCGGTGCTGGCGGTGTACCTCCACGGCCTGGCGGGGGACGTGTGCGCCCAGCGGTACACCCAGCGGGCCATGCTCCCCACGGACCTGCCCCAGGCGCTGCCCCAGGTGTTTGCCTCTCTATCCTAAAAAAAGACAGCGCGCCCCTTCTCCCGGTTCTGCCTGGGAGCAGAGGCGCGTACCTATAGGTGCCCGTCTTTACAAACGGTGGGAAATCTGCTAGAATGACAAAAACCCCGCCGCTCTTGGCAGGGCATTCTTGTAAGAAAAGGAGAATGGGAGTTGGCCTATACCTATCTGTGGTGTTTCTTTCTGTTTTCGTTTTTGGGCTGGTGCAGCGAGGTGGTCTTTGCCGCCGTGCGGGAGCGGCGGTTTGTCAACCGCGGCTTTTTAAACGGCCCCCTGTGCCCCATTTACGGCTCGGGCGTGGTGGCCATCGACTTTTTCCTGCGGCCCTTTGGCAGCAGCTTGCCGGTGCAGCTGGTGGGCGCCATGCTGCTGGGTTCTGTCCTGGAGTACGCGGCGGGCTTTTTGCTGGAGAAGCTCTTCCACCAAAAGTGGTGGGACTACTCCGACACCCCCCACAACCTCCATGGGTACATCTGCCTAAAGTTCAGCGTGGTGTGGGGCCTGGCCGGCGCTTTGATTGTCCGCTATGTGATGCCTCTGGCCCACTGGCTTTTCGGCCAGATTCCCCGGCAGGTGGGCTGGGTGCTGCTGGTGGTGCTGGGCAGCCTGTTCGTGGCGGATTTCCTGGTGACAGCCATCGGCCTGATTGGCTTAAACCGCAAGCTGAAAAACCTGGAGTACGTCACCAGCAAGCTGCGCCAGGGCTCCAACAAGCTGGGCGAGGACTTGTTCCAGGGCGCTGTGGCCCTGTACGACAAGCAGCAGGAGAGCAAGCAGGTGCTGCTCACCAAGGGCCTGGCGGGCAAGCGCGCCTTGCAAAAGGACTGGCAGCGCGAAGCAGCCCGGCTGAAGGTGAAGTACGAGGAGAACATCCGCAACAACTGGCTGCGCCGCCGCCTGCAAAACGCCTTCCCCGACTTGCGGATTTTAAAGTACAACGAGCAGCTGGAAGAGCTGCGCCAGAACATGGATGTGCTGCGCCGCCGCTCTTGGGAGGCGCTGCGCAAGCGCAACGAGGACGCCCGGGCCGCCTACGAGACGCGCCTGGCCCCCGGGGAGGAGCGGCCCTTTGCCTTTGGGCTGTGCTACTCCAAGCTGTTTTGGATTTTCATGGTGGGCAACGTGGTGGGCTTTGTGCTGGAGACGCTTTATGCCCTGGTGCGCACCCATGAGTTCCAGGTGCGGGTGGGCCTGGTGTTTGGCCCCTTCATCCCGGTGTACGGCCTGGGGGCGGTGGCCATCACCTTGCTGCTGTGGCGCATGTACAACCAGAAGGACATCATGATTTTCCTGGCGAGCATGTTCATTGGCGGCGCCTTTGAATACCTGTGCAGCTTTGTGCAGCAGGCGGTGTTCGGCACCGTCTCGTGGGAGTACAGCGACTCCCCCTTGAACATCGGGGGCCGCACGAACTTGATGTACTCCTTCTTCTGGGGCATTTTGGGCATGGTGTGGGTGAAGGACTTGTACCCGGCCATGTCACGCACCATCCAGAAAATCCCCAAAAAGGTGGGCCGCCCCCTCACGGTGGTGTTCACCGTTTTGATGGCCATTGACGTGCTGCTGTCCGCCGGGGCGGTGTACCGCCGCAGCGAGCGGGTGAATAACATCCCCGCCACCAACGTGGTGCAGGCGTTCTTCGACGAGTATTTCCCAGACTCCTACCTGGACTTTGTGTTCCCCCACATGCAGTACGTGGGCAAGCCGGAGCTGCCTGCGGCGCCGCCAAAGCCATAAGAAAAGGAAGGGCCGTCCCGGCGATTGCTGCCGGGGCGGCCCTTTGGGTATGGGAAAATGTGTGACTTGTACGCGATAGGGAAGGCGGCAAAAAAGGCGTGGGTGAAAACCTCACCGCACGCCTTTGTGCTGTTGCACTTTTGTTAAAGGGGCCCTTACACCCGGAACATCAGGTCGCCATAGGAGGGATAGGGCCAGAACTGGGAGGCAGTGTCCACTTCCATCTGGTCCACCACGGCCCGCAGCTCGTTCATGGCGGGGATGATGACGTCCTTGTAATAGGTGGCCGCGGTCAGGGCGTTGTGGCTTTCGGCTTTCCCGTCGGCAACCAAAGTGTCCAGGGCCTCCACCTTTTCATAGGCGCTGTCCAGCAGGGAGGACAGCTTCTGGATGAGGCTGGTTTCCGCCGCGCAGGGCAGGCCCGCCACCGCAGCCCGCTTGGAGGCGACCGCCTCCGCCAGGCTGGCGATGTAGCCGCTTACTGCCGGCAGAATGTCCCGGCGCACCATTTCGCTCATGGTCAGGGCCTCGATGTTCAGCGTCTTGGAGTACTCCTCGATGATGGTCTCATAGCGGGCCTCCATCTCGGCCTCGGGGTAGATCTTGTGGCTGGTGAACAGCTCCACGTTCTTCTGGTCCAGGTAGCGGGGCAAGGCGTCCACGGTGGTGGGCAGGTTCAGCAGGCCGCGGCGCTTGGCCTCTTCGGTCCAGGCTTCGGAATAGCCGTCGCCGTTGAAGATAATCCGCTTGTGCTGCTGCATCACCCGGCGCACAATCTTGCGCACGTCCCCTTCCAGGTCGGCGGTGCCCTCCAGCTCGTCGGCGAACTGGCGCAGCTCCTCGGCGGCGATGGTGTTCAGCATGATGTTGGGGCAGGAGATGGAAATGGCGGAGCCCAGCATGCGGAACTCAAACTTGTTGCCCGTAAAGGCGAAGGGGGAGGTGCGGTTGCGGTCGGTGGTGTCCATGGCCAGGTCGGGCAGCACGTGGACGCCGGTTTGCAGCTGCTTTGCCTCTATGCCGGTGTAGGGCTCATCCTTTTCGATGGCCTCCAATATGCCCTCCAGCTCATCCCCCAGGAACATGGAGACAATGGCCGGCGGGGCCTCGTTGGCGCCCAGGCGGTGGTCGTTGCCGGCGCTGGCCACGGAGATCCGCAGCAGATCCTGGTACTCGTCAACGCCCTTGATCACCGCGGCCAGGAACAGCAGGAACTGGGTGTTCTTCTCCGGCTCCTTGCCGGGATCCAGCAGGTTCTTGCCGGTGTCCGTGGAGAGGGACCAGTTGTTGTGCTTGCCGCTGCCGTTGACTCCCTCAAAGGGCTTCTCGTTGAGCAGGCACACCAGCCCGTGCTTGGCCGCCACGTTCTTCATGGTTTCCATGGTCAGCTGGTTGTGGTCGGTGGCCACGTTGGTGGTGGTGAAGATGGGCGCCAGCTCGTGCTGGGCAGGGGCCACCTCGTTGTGCTTTGTCTTGGCCAAAATGCCCAGCTTCCACAGCTCCTCGTCCAAATCCTTCATAAAGGCGGCAACCCGGGGCTTGATGGCGCCAAAGTAGTGGTCCTCCAGCTCCTGGCCCTTGGGCGCCTTGGCCCCAAACAGCGTGCGGCCGGTAAAGCGCAGGTCGGGGCGCTGGTCATAGAGCTCCTTATCCACCAGGAAGTACTCCTGCTCGGGCCCCACGGTGGTCACCACCCGCTTGGACTTCTGGTCGCCAAACAGCCGCAGGATGCGCAGCGCCTGGGCGCTTAAATCCTCCATAGAACGCAGCAGCGGGGTCTTTTTGTCCAAAGTTTCGCCGCTGTAAGAGCAGAACGCCGTGGGGATGTAGAGGGAGTCGCCCTTGACAAAGGCGTAGCTGGTGGGGTCCCAGGCGGTGTAGCCCCTGGCCTCGAAGGTGGCGCGCAGGCCGCCGGAGGGGAAGGAGGAGGCGTCCGGCTCGCCCCTTACCAGCTCTTTGCCGGAAAACTGCATGATGACCCGGCCGTCGCTGGTGGGAGAGATAAAGCTGTCGTGCTTTTCGGCGGTGATCCCGTTTAAAGGCTGGAACCAATGGGTGTAGTGGGTGGCGCCCTTTTCCACGGCCCAGTCCTTCATGGCGTTGGCCACCGCGTTGGCCACGTTCAAATCCAGGTCCTTGCCCTCGTCGATGGTTTTCCGCAGGGACTTGTACACGTCTTTGGGCAGCCGTTCCTGCATGACGTCATCGTTAAACACCGAGCTGCCAAAGAGCTCGGGGACACTTTTGCGGGTTTCCGGACAACTCATAACCATAACCACACTTTCCGAGAAATTAGGCGCCGCCTTTCGTATTTGCCTTTGGGGCACCCTGTAACACGAAAGGCGCTGAGGGGACTCCCTTCAGCGCCTTTGCTGGTCTACCCGTATTCTATACCCGGCGCGCCGCATTTGTCAATAGGTTTTTCCCCAACGCCGCCCTTTCTCCAGGGTGAACAGAAGCCTGCCGCGCAATCCCGTGGGATTTTATGGAAAATCCCGGAATCCCTTGGGGCTTATGCAGGAAAAGCGGACGTGCCATGCAAAACCGCCTTGACTTTCCCGCCGGGGCATAGTATACTCTAAGCCAAGAACAGACAAGGGCGTCTGGCGTTTTCCAAAAGCTGGAAAGGCCAGGCGCTTTTTCTGGAAAATGCAGGAAGTGCATCGTGCTGCTGCATCGGCCCGGATGGGCCCGTCCCCCCGGGGAGCGGCGGCCTCTTGGGGAAAAGGGGGAAGAACCTTCCCACAAGGGGAGGGGCTTTGTGTAAAGTGGAGAATTGAAAAATCTTCTTGCTTGTTTTCTCCCTATCGGGTATGATATACTATTGATAACAAGAGAGAAACCGGAGCGCCTTGGCCTGCTCCCCCTGGGGAAAGGGGAGCGGGCTGAGGCGACGCAGTGTCTAAAACCAAGAGAAAGGGTTGAGCGTATGGGGAAAACAGGGTATCTTGTGCTGGAAAACGGCAAGGTTTTTCGTGGCGAGCGTTTTGGCGCCCAGGGCGAGATGACCGCGGAAGTGGTGTTCACCACAGGCATGACCGGCTATTTGGAAACGTTAACAGACCGCAGCTATTGGGGGCAGATGGTGGTGCAGACCTTCCCCCTTATTGGCAATTACGGCGTTATTCCCGCCGACTTTGAAAGCGATGCCATCGGTCCCTGTGCCTATATTGTCAAGCAATGGTGCCAAGCTCCCTCCAACTTCCGTTCCCAGGGCAGCCTTGACACCTTTTTTAAAGAAAAGGGCGTCATTGGCCTTTCCGGCATCGATACGCGCACGCTGACGAAAATCATCCGGGAGACCGGCGTGATGAACGGCGTCATCACCGACGACCCTGCCGCCGTGGACTTTGAGGCCCTGAAGGCCTACCGCGTCACCGGCGCGGTGAAGGCCTCCTCCACCAAGGAGCGCTATGTGGTCCGCCCCGAGGGCGAGGTGAAGAAGAAAATCGCCCTGCTGGACTTTGGCCTGAAGCGCAACATCTACCGGGAGCTGGTAAAGCGGGGCGCGGAAGTCACCGTGTGCCCCTGCACCACCACCGCCGGGGAAATTAAGGCCCTGGGCGTGGATGGCATCATGCTGAGTAACGGCCCCGGCGACCCCGCGGAGAACGTGGAGATCATCGCTAACTTAAAGGAAATCTGCAAGCTGGGCATCCCGCTGTTCGGCATCTGCCTGGGCCACCAGCTGCTGGCCCTGGCCCACGGCTTCCGGACCGAGAAGCTGAAGTACGGCCACCGGGGCGCCAACCAGCCTGTCAAGAACCTGGAGACCGGCCGGGTGTACATCTCCAGCCAGAACCACGGCTACGCGGTGGTGTCCTCCAGCATCGACAGCTCCGTGGCCCGGGAGCTGTTCGTCAACGTCAACGACAACACCTGCGAGGGCATCCGCTATCTGGACTGCCCCGCCTTTTCCGTGCAGTTCCACCCCGAAGCCTGCGGCGGTCCCCTGGACACCCAGGCCCTGTTCGATGAGTTTTTCGCTATGATGAAGGAGGGGGAATAAAATGCCGCTGAATAAGGATATTAAAAAGGTACTGGTTATCGGCTCTGGCCCCATTGTCATCGGCCAGGCCGCGGAATTCGACTACGCCGGCACCCAGGCCTGCCGCGCCCTGCGGGAGGATGGCATTGAGATTGTGCTGGTCAACTCCAACCCCGCCACCATTATGACCGACAAGGCCATGGCGGACAAAATCTATATCGAGCCTTTGAACCTGACCACCATCAAGCGCATCATCGAGAAGGAAAAGCCCGACAGCATCCTCTCCGGCTTTGGCGGCCAGACGGGCCTGACCCTCTCCATGCAGTTGGCCAAGGAGGGCTTCTTGGAGAGCCACAACGTGCGGCTGCTGGGCGCCTCCCCCGAGACCATCGACAAGGCCGAGGACCGCCAGATGTTCAAGGACACCATGGAAAAGATTGGCCAGCCCTGCATCCCCTCCAAGGTGGTCACCACCGTGGAGGACGCCGAGGCCTTCGCCCTGGAGATTGGCTACCCTGTCATCATCCGGCCCGCCTTTACCCTGGGCGGCTCCGGCGGCGGCATTGTGAACAACCAGGAGGAGCTGCGGGAAGTGGCCGCCAATGGCCTGGCGTTGTCCCCCATCACCCAGATTCTGGTGGAGAAGTCCATCGCCGGGTGGAAGGAAATCGAGTTTGAGGTGATGCGCGACAGCAAGGGCAACACCATCACCGTGTGCTCCATGGAGAACCTGGACCCGGTGGGCGTGCACACCGGCGACTCCATCGTCATCGCCCCCACCGTCACCCTCTCCGACAAGGAGTACCAGATGCTCCGCTCCGCCGCGCTGAAAATCATCGACGAGCTGGGCGTGGAGGGCGGCTGCAACTGCCAGTTCGCTTTGCATCCCACCTCCTTTGAATACGCCGTCATCGAGGTAAACCCCCGTGTGTCCCGCTCCTCCGCCTTGGCCTCCAAGGCCACGGGCTACCCCATCGCCAAGGTGGCCACCAAGATCGCCATCGGCTACACCTTGGACGAGATCAAGAACGCGGTCACCGGCAAGACCTACGCCGCCTTTGAGCCCGCCTTGGACTACGTGGCGGTGAAGTTCCCCAAGTGGCCCTTTGACAAGTTCGTCTACGCCAAGCGGGAGCTGGGCACCCAGATGAAGGCCACCGGCGAGGTCATGTCCATCGCCGACACCTTCGAGATGGCTTTGATGAAGGCTGTGCGGGGCGCGGAAATCTCCCTGGACACCCTGAACCTGCCCAAGTTCGCCACGGAGAGCGAGGAGAACCTGTGGCACATCGCCACCCACGCCACCGACGAGCGGCTGTTCGCCGTGTACGAGCTCTTAAAGCGGGGCGTGTCCATTGAGAAGATGCACCAGGAAACCATGATCGACTGCTGGTTCCTCTCCAAGATACTGAACTTGCTCAACTACGAGCGGGAGTTGGCCAAGGGCCAGCTCACCGAAGAGCTGTACACCCAGGGCAAGAAGCTGGGCTATCCCGATTCCACCATCGCCCGGCTCTCCGGCTGCGAGGTAACCTTTGAGCGCAAGCCCACCTTTAAGATGGTGGACACCTGCGCCGGCGAGTTCGCCGCCCACACCCCCTACTTCTACGCCACCTACGACACCGAGGAAGCCGGCGGCGAGGACGAGGCCTTGGAGTTCATCGGCGAAAACCGGGAGAAGCAGACCGTCATCGTGCTGGGCTCCGGCCCCATCCGCATCGGCCAGGGCATCGAGTTCGACTACGCCAGCGTCCACTGTGTCATGTCCCTGCGGCAGCTGGGGTACGAGGTGGTCATTATCAACAACAACCCGGAGACCGTGTCCACCGACTTCGACACCGGCGACCGGCTGTACTTTGAGCCCCTGTCCCCCGAGGACGTGCTGGACATCATCAACATCGAGAAGCCCATCGGCGTGGTGGTGGCTTTTGGCGGCCAGACGGCCATCAAGCTCACTAAGACTTTGGCGGCCCACAACATCCCCATTTTGGGCTCCTCCGCCGACACCATCGACATGGCCGAGGACCGGGAGCGGTTCGACGAGCTGCTGGAGCGCTCCGGCATCAAGCGTCCCAAGGGCCACACCATCATGACCACGGAAGAGGCGTTGAACGCTGCCCGGGACCTGGGCTATCCCGTGCTCATGCGCCCCAGCTACGTGCTGGGCGGCCAGAACATGATTATCGCCTACTGCGACGAGGACATCGAGGAGTACATGGCCATCATCCTCTCCCACAAGCAGGATAACCCCGTGCTCATCGACAAGTACCTCTCCGGCATGGAGATTGAGGTGGACGCCATCTGCGACGGCGAGAACATCCTCATCCCCGGCATTATGGAGCACGTGGAGCGCACAGGCATCCACTCCGGCGACAGCATCGCCGTGTACCCCGCCTCGGACATCGACGACGACATGAGCGCCAAGATTGTGGCCACCACCGAGACACTCTGCCGGGAGCTCAACGCCCTGGGCCTTATCAACCTCCAGTACATCCTCATGGATGGGGAGATCTACGTCATCGAAGTGAACCCCCGGGCCTCCCGCACCGTGCCCTACATCAGCAAGGTGACCGGCGTGCCCATGTGCGACCTGGCCACCAAGGTGAGCCTGGGCTACAAGCTGGTAGACCTGGGCTTTGGCACGGGCCTGTACAAGCCCTCTCCCTATGTGGCGGTGAAGGTGCCGGTGTTCTCCTTTGAGAAGCTCACCGACGTGGACACCCACCTGGGGCCGGAGATGAAGTCCACCGGCGAGGTGCTGGGCATTGGCAACAACCTGGAAGAAGCCCTGTACAAGGGCCTGATTGCCTCTGGCCACAAGATGACCAAGGGCGGCGGCGTGTTCATCACCGTGCGGGACCAGGACAAGCCGGAAATCGGCGAGATCGCCAAGAAGTTCGACAAGATGGGCTTTGCCATCTACGCCACCACCGGCACCGCCATGGTGCTGGCCAAGGTGGGCCTCTCCGTGAAGATTGTGGACAAGATCCACGAGAGCTCCGTCAACACCATCACCTTGCTGGAAAGCGGCAAGGTAAACTACGTCATCTCCACCTCCGCCAAGGGCCGCAACCCCGCCCGGGACAGCGTGAAGATCCGCCGCAAGGCAAGCCTGCTGGGCATCCCCTGCCTGACGGCTTTGGACACCGCCAACGCCCTGGCCGACTCCCTGATGAGCCGCTACACCCCGGAGAACACGGAGATTATCGACATCAACAACTTGAAGGAGCGCAAGCAGAAGCTGAAGTTCACCAAGATGTCCGCTTGCTCCAACGACTATATCTATATCAACCTCTTTGACAAGGAGAACACCGTGTCCTCTCCCGAGTTCCTGTCCATCTTCCTCTCGGACAGGCACAACGGCGTGGGCGGCGACGGCGTCATCCTCATCTGCCCCAGCGACGTGGCCGACGCCCAGATGCGCATGTTCAATCTGGACGGCAGCGAGGGCATGATGTGCGGCAACGGCATCCGCTGCGTGGCCAAGTACCTCTTTGACAACGGCATCGCCAAGGGCCAGAAGGTGGGCGAGGGCCGGCATGTCCTCCACATCGACACCAAGTCCGGCGTGAAGGAGTGCACCGTCATCACCAAAAACGGCTTGGTCTCCAAGGTCACGGTGGACATGGGCAAGGCCGAGCTGGCCCCGGAGAAGGTCCCCGTCCGGCTGGAAGGGGAGAAGGTGGTCAACAAGCCTATCTCCATTGGCGGCAACGTGTACCGCATCACCTGCTGCTCCATGGGCAACCCCCACTGCGCCGTGTTTGTGCCCTCTGTGGACAAGCTGGATTTGGAGGATTTGGGGCCCAAGTTCGAGCACGACCCCATGTTCCCCGACCGGGTCAACGTGGAGTTTGTGGAGGTCATTGACCAGCACACCTTAAAGGCCCGCATCTGGGAGCGCGGCAGCGGCGAGACCATGGCCTGCGGCACAGGCACCTGCGCCGCAGTGGTGGCCGCCACCCTCAACGGCTACTGCGAGAAGGGCAAGGATATCCGCGTCATCCTCAAGGGCGGCGAGCTGAAAATCCACTACACCGACGAGCGCGTCCTGATGACCGGCAAGGCCGAGAAGGTCTACGACGGCGTGGTAGAGGTGTGACCCTCCCGTAAAATGCAACAGCACAAAGGACTTTCCCCGCCTTGGAAAGTCCTTTGTAGATTTCATCCAGAAAAATAGGAAAGGGGAACGCTATGGGCAATTTGCGCTTTACCAAAATGCACGGCTGCGGCAACGACTACATCTATATCAACTGCTTTGAGGAGCAGGTGGAGGACCCGGCGGCTTTGGCTGTCCGCCTCTCCGACCGGCACAAGGGCATTGGGGGCGACGGGGTGATTCTCATCTGCCCCTCTGAGGTGGCCGACGCCAAAATGCGCATGTTCAACCTGGACGGCAGCGAGGGCAAAATGTGCGGCAACGGCATCCGCTGCGTGGCAAAGTACGTCTTTGACCACCGCATCGCCCACAAGGAGGAGCTGCACATCGAAACCCTCAGCGGCATAAAGACCTGCCGCGTCCACGCGGAAAACGGCCAGGCTGTGTCCGTCACCGTGGACATGGGCGACGCCATCCTCACCCCGGGGGAAATCCCGGTGGCGCTGCCCGGGGAGCGGGTGGTGGGCCAGAACGTGGAGGTGGCCGGGGGGATTTACGAAATCACCTGCGTTTCCATGGGAAACCCCCACTGCGTCATCTTCGGCGAGGACCCCGACGGGCTGGACCTGCCGGAAATCGGCCCCCTGTTTGAGCACGACCCCCTGTTCCCCCAGGGGGTGAACACAGAGTTCATCCAGGTGCTGGACAGCCGCACCTTGAAGATGCGGGTGTGGGAGCGTGGCAGCGGCGAGACCATGGCCTGCGGCACCGGCGCCTGCGCCAGCGCTGTGGCGGCCATCCTCTGCGGCCGCTGCAAAGAAGGGGAGGACATTGTGGTAAAGCTGCGCGGCGGGGATTTGACCATCCGCGTGGAGGGCAGCCGCGTGTGGATGACCGGCGAAGCCGTCACCGTGTTTGAGGGCACGGTAACCGTATAACGGATACAAGGAGGGAATTGGAATTGGCTAAGTTTATTTTTGTCACCGGGGGCGTTGTCTCCGGCTTGGGAAAGGGCATCACCGCCGCCAGCCTGGGCCGCCTGCTCAAGGCCCGGGGCCTGAAGGTGGCCGCCCAAAAGCTGGACCCCTACATCAACGTGGACCCCGGCACCATGAGCCCCTATCAGCACGGGGAGGTGTACGTCACCGAGGACGGCCTGGAGACCGACCTGGATTTGGGCCACTACGAGCGGTTCATCGACGAGGACTTGAACAAGTTCTCCAACCTGACCACCGGCAAGGTCTACTGGAACGTGCTGAACAAGGAGCGCCGGGGCGAGTATTTGGGGGAGACCATCCAGGTCATCCCCCACATCACCTCGGAGATCAAGAGCTTTATCTACAGCGTGGGGCAGAAGTCCAACGCCGACGTGGTCATCACGGAAATCGGCGGCACCGCCGGCGACATTGAGAGCCAGCCCTTCCTGGAGGCCATCCGCCAGGTGGCCCAAGAGGTGGGGGAGGAAAATTCCCTGTTCATCCACGTCACGCTGGTGCCCTATTTGAAAAGCTCCGGGGAGCACAAGTCCAAGCCCACCCAGCACTCGGTCAAGGAGCTGCAAAGCATGGGCATCAAGCCGGACATCATCGTGCTGCGCACCGACGAGCCCATCACCGACCCCAGCATCTTCCACAAGATCGCCCTGTTCTGCAACGTGCGGCCCGACTGCGTCATTGAGAACCTGACCATCCCCGTGCTGTACGAGGCGCCCATCATGCTGGAGAAAAGCCACTTCTCCGAGATCGTCTGCCGGGAATTGTGCCTGGAAACCCCCGAGCCGGACATGAGCGAGTGGCTGCACATGGTGGACAAGATCCGCAGCCGGAAAAAGCTGGTGCGCATCGCCTTGGTGGGCAAGTACGTGAAGCTCCACGACGCCTACCTCTCCGTGATGGAGGCCCTGCGCCACGCGGGCTACGACCACAGCGCTCGGGTGGAGATTGACTGGGTGGACTCCGAGACCCTCACCGAGGAGAACGTGGCCTCCCGCCTGGGGGACGCCGACGGCGTCATCATCCCCGGCGGCTTTGGCAACCGGGGCATTGAGGGCATGGTGCTGGCCGCCAAGTACGCCCGGGAGAGCAACGTGCCCTACCTGGGCATCTGCCTGGGGATGCAGATCGCCGTCATCGAGTTCTGCCGGAACGTCTGTGGCATCAAGGACGCCAACTCTGGCGAGTTTGACGAGTACGGCCTGCACAAGGTCATCGACTTTATGCCCGACCAGAACAAGAACATCAACAAGGGCGGCACCCTGCGCCTGGGCAGCTACCCCTGCCAAATCAAGCCCGGCACCAAGATGATGGCGTGCTACGGCAAGGACTTGATTCACGAGCGCCACCGCCACCGCTACGAGTTCAACAACGACTACCGGGAGACGGTGGAAGCTGCGGGCATGGTCATCAGCGGCACCAGCCCCGACGGCCGCATTGTGGAAACGGTAGAGCTGCCCCAGAACAGCTTCTTCGTGGCGGGGCAGTTCCACCCGGAGTTCAAGTCCCGGCCCAACCGCGCCCATCCCCTGTTTAAAGGTTTTATCGGCGCCGCCGTGGCCTACCGGGAAAACCGGGAGAAAAAATAAACCTGGCACACCAGGAGAACCAACTATCCCAAGGGAAAGGAACGAGAAAAGATGAAGCTGAACGGCAATTTCCAGAACCTGCAGCAGAGCTACCTGTTTGTCACCATCGCCAAGAAGGTGGCCGCCTACACCCAGGAGCACCCCGACAACAAGATCATCAAAATGGGCATTGGCGACGTGACCATGCCCCTGGCCCCCGCTGTCATTGAGGCCATGCACCAGGCCACCGAGGAGCAGGCCCACAAGGAGACCTTCCACGGCTACTCCCCGGACAGCGACGGCTACCCCTTCCTGCGGGAGGCCATCGCCAACTACTACAAGAACTTCGGCGTGGACATGGACCCCTCCGAGGTGTTTGTGGGCGACGGCGCCAAGAGCGACGTGGGCAACATTGTGGATTTGTTCGACGTGGACAACACCGTGCTGGTGCCCGACCCGGTGTACCCTGTGTATGTGGACACCAACATCATCTCCGGCCGGAACATCGCCTACATGGACGCCAACGAGCAAAACGGCTTTTTGCCTCTGCCCGACGAGAGCGTAAAGGCGGACATCATCTACCTGTGCTCCCCCAACAACCCCACCGGCGCCACCTACAACAAGGAGCAGCTGCAGGCCTGGGTGGACTACGCCCTGGAGCAGAAGGCCGTCATCCTCTTTGACGCCGCCTACGAGGCCTTTATCACCCAGCCGGGCCTGCCCCACAGCATCTTTGAAATCCCCGGGGCGGAGAAGTGCGCCATTGAGTTCTGCTCCTTCTCCAAGACCGCCGGCTTTACCGGCATGCGCTGCGGCTACACCGTCATCCGCAAGGAGCTGGTGATGGACGGCGTGCAGGTCTCCAAGCTGTGGCAGCGCCGCCAGGGCTGCAAGTTCAACGGCACCAGCTACATCACCCAGCGGGCCGCCGCCGCGGTGTTCACCGCAGAGGGCCAGAAGCAGATTCGGGAGACCATCGCCTACTACCAGAACAACGCCAAGGTGATGATGGACGCTTTCCAGAAGATGGGCGTGTGGTTCACCGGCGGCACCAACTCCCCCTATATCTGGCTGAAGTGCCCGGACGGCATGGGCAGCTGGGAGTACTTTGACTACCTGCTGCACAACGCGGAGATCGTAGGCACCCCCGGCGAGGGCTTTGGCAAGAACGGCGAGGGCTACTTCCGCCTGACCGCCTTTGGCGACGCCCAGAAGACCGTGGAGGCCATGGAGCGCATCCAAGGGTTGAAAAAATAAGGGGGGGTTGCACCCCGGGCAATTCGCGCCTTGGGGCGGTGAGCTACGCTCACGCCTGTGCAAGAGAAAAACGCACGTGCGCGCCGGGGGCCGAGCGAAGCGAGCGTAAAAGTTTTCGGTGCAGCCTTTTTCAAAAGGCTGCGACCTTGCCCTTGACCTTATGGGCGCGCAGCCAAAAAAAACCAGCGACCGGGGCGGACGCGCCCGTAAGGGCGATAGCCACGGGAGCGGATGGTGAGGCCGGCAGCTTGCCCTCTCCGTCCTCGCTAACGCGAGTCCACTCTCGCCTGCCGGCTCGGTCAAGCGCTGAACGGTGCCCACTGGGCACCAGCG
>OLOQ01000561.1_pt1 | contig 42401 bp, 35 predicted proteins | sample 1673101 | NCBI WGS metagenome assembly OLOQ01 (sample SAMEA3136754, study PRJEB25190) | human gut metagenome | biome: human gut; feature: human-associated habitat; material: faeces | place: Austria | collected 2013 | reverse complement strand
GGCGAAAAATCCCTCGCTGTTGGTCATATTCCCGGTTTTCAGATAGACCCTAATTGGAGTTCAGTATGAGGGGGCCTTGCCGCCTTGTGTACCCTCTCCGTCCTCGCTTCGCTCAGACACCTCTCCCAAAGGGAGAGGCAAGGGGTGCTGACCGTTTCTTTGTTTTCAACAGAAAAGGGCATACATTATAGCATAATTCATCAGAAAATTCAATACTATTTTACGGTCTTATCGCGGATTTTCTTTGCATTGAAGAAACGCACCGGGAGAATATAATGGGCTTATAAGGGAGGCAAGGTGATCCCCTTAAAACTTTTGATATGATAAGTGAGGAATGAACTATGAGCGAGAAATTCCGTATTGCACTGATCGGCACCGGAATGATCTGCAACTGCGCACACCTTCCGGCCATCAATAACCTCAGAAAGAAGGGGCTGGCCGAGATCGTTGCCTGCGCCGATATCCGGGAAGAAGCGGCGAAGGAAACGGCTGAGCGCTGGAATATCCCCGAGTGGTACACCGACCCGCAGGAGATGCTGGATAAGCACAAGGACAAGCTGGATATCGTAGCCGTCTGCACCCCGAATCTGGCGCATAAGACATGGTCTATCGCGGCACTGAAGGCCGGCGCGAACGTCATGTGCGAGAAGCCTCTGGCGCTGACCTACCGTGACGCGAAGGAGATGTTCGCCGTAGCGGACGCCTGCGGAAAGGTTCTGTTCCCCTGCCAGTCCCGCCGTTGGACGAACGACATGGTGTTCTGCAAGGATGCCATGGAGCAGGCCCAGATCGGCAAGCCCTATTACGCGGACATCAGCTTCTGCCGCCGTTACGGAATCCCCAGCTGGGGCATGTTCCACATGAAGGAACAGAACGGCGGCGGCCCCTACTGCGATCTCGGCGTTCACTTCGTGGACAGCCTGCTGTGGATGTGCGGCAATCCCCGTGTCCTGTCTGTGTCCGGCATGAGCTTTGACTGCCTGAGCCATCAGGGCAAGGACATCATGATCAACATCAAGGAATCCGGCGCTCACGCGGGTACGGTCTTTACGCCCCGCCCCTACGATCCCAAGGAGATGAGCGTGGAAGAGGCGGCCATGGGCGCCATCCGGCTGGAAGGGAACTTCCTCGTCAACTTCAAGTTCACGTGGGCGCTGAACTATCCCACCTCCCGCTCCTTCGTCATCTGCGGCCCCGAGGGCGGCATTGACGCGGAGAACATGAAGCTCTATAAGAACGTCGGCCACTATCAGGCGGAGACGGATCTCAAGTATTTTGACAACCGTGCCTACAACGATGTGAAGGCCTTTGACGGACACTGGTATATGTATGAGCATGTCCTGCGCGTTCTCAAGGGAGAAGAAGAGCGCATTGTGAAGCCTCGCGAGACCCTGAACGTGGTCGCGTCGATCGAGTGCTTCTACCGCAGCGCCGCGGAAGGCAGAGAAGTCAGAGCTGAAGAACTGGAGGGCTATGATTATGAAGGATAAGTATAAAGTTGTGATCGTGGGCTTTGCCCATGTCCATATCAACGATGTTGCCAAGCATTTTTACGAGCATCCCCGTATCGATCTGTGCGGCGCGGCGGACGTGCCGCCCCACATGCCGGAGATGAAGCCCGGCGCCATCTATACCCGGGAATGGAATATCGACTACTGCTGCAAGAACTACAATATCCCCAAATTTGACGACTGGAAGCAGATGCTGGATGAGGTGAAGCCTGACCTGTGCGTCGTAAACTCCGAAAACTGCTACCATGTTCAGATCACCGAGGAATGCGCCAAGCGCGGCATCGGCGTGAGCATTGAAAAGCCCATGGCGACGACAATGTCGGATGCCATGAAGATGTACCGCATTGTGAAGAAATACGGCACGTTCTACATGGTCAACTGGCCAATCACCTGGAACCCCGGCCTGCAGACGGTCAAGCGCATGGTGGATGACGGCGCTATCGGCAAGATCATCGAGATCAAGACCCGTATGGGTCACACCGGCCCTCTTGGCCCCGGCGCGAAGCACAAGATCGCGGAGACTTCGGAGCCGATGACCGAGGCAGAGAAGTGCAGCACATGGTGGCACCAGCATGACTGCGGCGGCGGCGCTATGGCGGATTACTGCTGCTATGGCTCGATCGTCAGCTATTGGATGGCAGGCAAGCCGGCCGTTGCCGCAATGGGTATGCGGGTCAATTCCATCCACGCCCTTGCGGACGCTGAGGACAACGCGGCGATGATCGTGCGCTATCCCGACTGCTACGCCGTTCTGGAAGGCACATGGACGACCTATAATCACACCTTCAAGTCTCCGATCGTCTACGGCACCAAGGGCGCTCTGGTCGGCGACTACAAGACCGGCAAGGTGCAGTTCTACCACACCGACGGAACCGTAGAGGATATCGAGAACGATCCGCTGCCTGAGGAACTCAAGGACGTCGCCTGTGCCTATGTCCATCACATGGATACGGATGAGCCGATCCATTACACCGTCCAGCCGGAATTCAATCTGGACGCCATGGCGATTCTGGACGCCGGTATTCGCTCCTCCGACAGCGGAAAGATCGAGCTTGTCAACAATCTGCACTGGCAGATTGGGTGATCGTCTATGGAACGCGGCCTGATTTTTGATATTGAACGCTACTCCACCGCCGATGGCCCGGGGATACGCACCGTGGTTTTCTTCAAGGGGTGCAATCTGCATTGCTACTGGTGCCACAATCCGGAAAGCCTGAAGGTGTTTCCGGAGGTGGACAGGTATGAGCAGGAATGCATTCACTGCGGAAGATGTGTTCAGGTCTGCCCCGAAAAGTGCCATGTGTTTACGGAAACAGGCCGTGTTTTTCATTCGGAGAAGTGCATTCACTGCATGGCCTGCACGGAAGCCTGCCCGGTCGCGGCCCTTCGGCCGATCGGGAAATGGCTTTCCGTGGAGGACTGCATGGCGCAGATTCGGGAGGACGTCGTTTTCTATGGAAAAAGCGGCGGCGGCGTAACATTGTCCGGCGGTGAAGTCCTGATGCAGAAGGCGTTTGCGCAGGCGCTTCTGGAACGGTGCCATGCGGAAGGAATCCACACCGCCATCGAGTCCAATCTGTGTGTGGATACCGCCGTGCTGGAACAGCTAATCCCGCAGCTGGATCTTGTGATGGCGGATATCAAGAGCATGGATGCCCCGGCGCACATTCGCGGAACGGGGTGCAGCAACGAAAAGACACTGCGCAATATCCGCTGGCTCGACAGCCGGAACGTGCCGCTGATTATCCGCACGCCGGTAATCCCCGGATTCAACGATTCGGAGGATAACATCGCGCAGACGGCGGAATTCCTGAAAAGCCTCTCCAATCTTTCCTATTATGAGCTGCTTTCCTACAATCCGATGGGAAACGACAAACGGAAGCGGCTGGGCTATCCCGTCCCGGAGATCACGGCGCTGCCCGCCGCCCGGATGCGTGAGCTGGCGCGGACAGCGGCGTCCGCGGGAATTCCGGTGTGGCTGAACGGAACACAATATCACAACATAGAGGACTGAGCTATGGGATATACATTTGAAGAACGTCTGAATGCTTTGCGCAGCCGCAAAGAGGAACAGACAAAAGAAAAGATCCGAAGAAACGGATACATGGACGAAGACGACTACGGCTGTGTACCGCCCCCGGAGGACTTTGTGTTCCACCCGGAGTGCAACGATAAGGAGCACGGGACGTTCTACGGCGCGGAGCTGTGGGGCAGGAACTTCCGCCGGTTGATGGAGGCGCACCCTGTGTATGTGGACGCCAATGACGCCCTCGCGGGCAGGTGGATGTTCATTTTGCAGCGTATGCGTCCCTTTGAAAGCGTGACTTCCACCAATAACATGGAAATGGCGCCCATTTTTGATTACAGCTGGCTCAAGCCGGTTCAGAACAAGTATGCGCTGGTTCCCGGTATCGGAAAGATGCACCATTTTGGGGGAGACTATCAGATCGGACTGGACCTTGGCTGGTATGGACTTCTCGACAAGGTGGAGCGGTACAGCCGGGAGAATACGGATGAAGAGGCGCAGGAGCTGTATGCCGCGGAAAAAGATGTTCTGCTGGGCATTATCAACTGGGTCGAGCGCACCATCGAAACCATCGCGCAGATGGAGCGGGAGGAATCCGACCCGGCGGTGAAGAAAAACCTTCGGGAAATGCTGGAAGCCAACCGCCAGATCCTGAAAGGCCCCGCCCGGAACCTGAGAGAGGCATGTCAGTGGATCAGCTGGTACAATATGGCAGAGCGGACCTACTGCCGGGCCGGTGCCGGCTGCCAGCTGGACTGCACTTTGCTTCCGTACTATGAAAAGAGCGTCGCGGAGGGCATGACGGACGACGAGGCCACCTTTATCCTCGCCTGCTTCCTGCTGTGCGACCCCCATTACTATCAGATCGGCGGCCCCGCCGCGGACGGAAGCGACAACACGAACCACCTGTCCTACCTGATACTGGAGGCGGCGCACCAGCTGAAATCCACTGCCAATATCACCATACGCGTATTCGACAATATGGATGAGGGGCTGTTCCGCCGCGGACTGGAGATTTTGTTTGAGGATCGGCTTGCCTATCCCCGTTTCTCCGGCGACAAGGCGCTGGTTTCCGGCTTTATGAAAAACGGATACTCTGCCGAGCTTGCCAGAAGGCGGATCGCGCTGGGGTGCAACTGGATGTCCCTGCCGGGGCTGGAATATACCATGAACGATCTGGTCAAGATCAACATGGCAAAGGTCTTTGAGGTGGCGTTTCAGGAATATCAGGGAGACGATCTGGCAGAGTTCTATGACGTGTTCCGCAAAGACCTGCTGGAGGCGATCGCCTGCATCAAAGCGGGCATTGACTTCCACCTGAAGAACCAGTACCGTAACGCGCCGGAGCTGCTGCTGAACTTGGTTTCCCATGGCCCCATTGAAAAGGGCCGCGACGCGTCCCATGGAGGCTTGCAGTATTATAACATTGCGATAGACGGCGCGGGCATCGCAACGGTGGCGGATTCCTTTGCGGCTTTGGAGCTGCATTGCTGCGAGAAAAAGGACCTGAGCTGGGATCAGGTGCGCAATGCGATCGCCGTCAATTTTGAAGGCCCTGAAGCTGACGCGGTTCGCCGCATCCTGAAAAATACGCCCATGTATGGCTACGGCGGAACAGAAGCGGACGGCTGGGCTTTGCGGATATCCCGGTTCTTTACGGAGCGTATCTCTCAGGAGCGCACACCGGAAGGACACCTGACGATCCCCGGTCTGTTCTCATGGGCGAATACGGTTCCCTTCGGGAAGCAGGTCGGCGCGACGCCCAATGGACGCAGAGCCGGAGAACCGATCAACCACGGTGCAAATCCGAACAATGGGTTCCGGAAGGACGGCGCGTTTACCGCGGCGGCTAAGGCGATCGCCGCTGTCCAGCCCGGATACGGCAATACCGCGCCGTTCCAGCTGGAACTCAATGACACCATCATTGACCGCGAGAATGCCATTGAGAATGTGGCCGCGGTATTGAAGGGACATTTTGACATGGGCGGCACGCTGGTCAACGTGAACATCGTGGACAAGGACCAGATTCTGGCAGCCAATGAGGACCCCTCCGCGTATCCGAATCTGATCGTGCGCGTTACCGGATTCACGGCGTATTTCTCGGCGCTGAGTCCGGAATTCCGCCAGCTGGTGGTAGACCGCATTATCTCCCTCTGATACTATTTCCTGATTAAAATTTTCATTTTAATCAGGAAGGCATCGCCTGACGGCGCTGCCGGTTTTGTGATTTATAAGGAAAGAAATCACAAAACAAGTCTCATATGAACTCCATGCCCTTCAGGCAATTAAAATCTTTTAATTGGAGTTCAGTATGATTTGTGAAGTTTTCTCAGTAAGAAACAGGTGCCCAGCACAGCTGTATGGCTGTGCTGGCACTGTCGTATGGGGAAAAGGGGGCTGCAGCGAATATCGAAATGCGCGAAACAGGAATCTTCCGGTTGCCTACATGATGGCCGCTGTGGTATAATGCCAGAAAATCCGAGTGATTGGGGGAAATCTGAAATGATGAATAACGAAGTTCCGGTTCTCTGGGACGAGGAGTGCCTGAACTCTTCCATATACAAGGACATGTGCAACGGCATTTCCGCAGCGGCAGCGAAAAAACAGATGACCACCAAAGTCTATACCGATTGCGCAAAGCTGATGGAGGACGCTTCCTCGGACAGAACGGTGATCGTGATCGGATATGAGTCCCCCAGACTGCGGGATAATCTTCTGCGGCTGACGGGGAAAAAGAAGCAGGTCATTCTGGCAGGGCTGGACGCGGAACGGTTCGGCTCGGGGATCAGCAGCACAAGCCCCAGCCGCAGGGGAGCCACCGCCATGCTGATCCAGTATCTGGTTACCTGCAAGAGAGAACGGATCGCGCTGGTGGCCTGCGGCGAGAGCAGTGTCAACGATCTGATGCGCTGTGAAATCCTCAAGGGCTATCTGTATACCAGAGGGTGCTCCAATCCGGATGACGCGATCTTTTTCTACCGTGAGCGTGTGGATGAGAGCTTTGAAGCCTTCTGGGAGAAACGGGAGAATTTTGACGCCGTGATCTGCCCCAACGACTATGTCGCCCTCTGCTTCATCCGCTACTGTGAGGAGCACGGGCTGAGGGTTCCGGAAGATCTGTATGTTGCCGCGTTTTCCAACCGGACGCTGAGCAGATACTGCAAGCCCAGCATCACGTCCATGTCCATCAATTTCGTGGATGTGGGGGAGTGTTCCTACTACGCATGGGAGTTTCTGGAGAATCACAAGATGGAAGACCATCAGATTCACATTACGACGCCCAGCAGCCTGATCGTGCGGGAATCCACGGCCTATGAGATGCACGAAATGGATACGGAAAACGCCATTCTGCTGGATGCGGCGCATCAGGGCGGCCCCTTTTATTCCGAGCCTGTGATCGCAAATGTGATGCATGTAGAAAACTGCCTGACACAATGCGACGCGCTGAATCTGAAAATCATTCAGGGCATTCTGAACGGGGAGAGCTATGATTCGATCGAGGACAGGCTGTTCCTGAGCCGAAGCGCGCTGAACTACAGGCTGAAGAAGATTTTTACCTATGCGCAGACCCAGAACCGGAAAGAGCTTGAAAGCCTGTTCCGGCACTATTTTACAAAAGAAAATAACCTGTGAGGTTGGCCTGAGGAGGAAAAATATGAACGCGGAATACATTCAGGAGCCGGAGCGCACGCTTCCGGTGCGTTACGCGGACTATGACGTCATTGTGGCGGGCGGCGGTATTGCGGGGATTGCGGCGGCGCTGGCGGCGGCAAGAGCCGGAAAACGGGTACTGCTGCTGGAAAGAATGTTTGCTCTGGGCGGCCTTGCCACGCTGGGGCTTGTGACGATCTATCTGCCCCTGTGTGACGGAAAAGGCCACCAGCTGAGCTTCGGCCTTGCCGAGGAGCTGCTGAAGCTTTCCATCCGGGAAGGCTGGGAGCGGGATTACCCCGATACATGGCTGTCCGGGAGTACAGAGCATGGCCGGCAGCGCTATAAGGTGCGCTACAACGCGCAGGTGCTTGCCATTCTGGCAGAGCAGCTGCTTGCCGGGGAAAACGTGAAGATCCTTTATGGCACGACGGTCTGTCAGGTTCTGCGCAGCGGCAGCCGGCTGACTCATATCATCGTGGAGAATAAGGACGGCCGTTTCGCGATCCCCGTGCGCAGTGCCGTGGATGCCACCGGCGATGCAGACCTGTTCCATCAGGCCGCGGCGCCGGTCCGTCTGCATGAAACGGGCAATATGCCGGCCGCGTGGTTTTATGAAACGGGTTCGGAAGGAAATGTGCTCCATATGGTCGGCACGGCGGATGTCCCTACGGACGAGGAAAATCCCGCAGTTCCGGACCCGGTGGTGGGGGGACGTATCTCCGGCGTGGATGCGGATGAGATATCCCGCCGTCAGATATCGTGCCATGGGCAGAGCCTTGCCGCGTTTTTGAAAAGCGGCCCTCTGACGGAGCGGCACAGTCTGGCGACATTGGCGTCGATCCCGCAGCTGAGAATGACCCGCTGCATCCGGGGCGCATACGAGATGGACGATACGGAGACGCACAAGTCCTTTGTAGACAGCATCGGCATGGCCGGAGACTGGCGCAAGTGCGGCCCTGCTTATGAAATTCCGCTGCGCACACTGTATACGGAAGATCTTGTCAACTGCATGGCGGCGGGCAGGATCATCAGCGTGACCGATGCGATGTGGGATATCACCCGCGTGATTCCGGTCTGCGCGGTCACGGGGCAGGCTGCGGGTCTGGCAATGGCCATGACGGATGACGTCACGGCGCTGGATGTGTCCCCCCTGCAAAACGAGCTGGTCAAACAGGGGGTTCTGCTGCATTTGCAGGATGCGGGGCTTGCGGAAAACTGAGTAGGACTGTAACTGAACAATAAATTCCCGCATACCTGGCTGTGTCAGGCATGCGGGCGTTCTTTCGCTACCATTTTGGGCGGGTATTTTTTACCGGAAGATGGCGCCGGGAATATTGCAAATTGCAGGAAAATAGTATATGATAGAGCGGACAGAAAAAGCTGTGCAAATTGATTGCCTGGGGGTATAGAAAGATGACCATTGATGACTTGACGATCGGCCAGTCCGGCGTGATTTCTCAGGTGGGCGGCGAGGGGCCGCTGCGCCTGCGGTTTCTGGATATGGGGCTGATTCCCGGAACAAAAGTAACGCTGCAGAAAATCGCGCCTATGGGCGACCCGATCCAGATCCAGGTGCGGGGCTATGAGTTGACCATCCGCCGGGAGGATGCCCGGAAAATCGCGCTGAAGGAGGGGACGGTATGATTTTCGCACTGGCGGGAAACCAGAACTGCGGCAAAACCACCCTGTTTAACGCTCTTACCGGCTCCAATCAGCATGTGGGCAATTTCCCGGGTGTTACGGTGGATCAGAAGGCGGGCGTAATCAAGGGAACTGACCATCAGGTGGTGGACCTGCCCGGCATTTACTCCATCCGCCCCTATACGCAGGAGGAGATCGTTACCCGGGATTTCATCCTCAAATCCAGACCGGACGCCATCATCAACATTGTGGACGCCACCAACATAGAGCGGAACCTCTATCTGACGCTTCAGCTCCTGACGCTTCAGGTGCCTACGGTGATCGCACTGAACATGATGGACGAGCTGGTGGGCAACGGCGGCAGTGTGGACGTGCAGAAGATGTCGGAGGCCATCGGCGTTCCGGTGGTTCCCATTTCCGCGGCGAAAAATCAGGGCATCACCGAGCTGGTGGATACGCTTCTCGACACCGCCTCCCGCCGGGTGACGCCCAAGGTGCAGGATTTCTGCCCCGAGGGGCCGGTGCATCGGTGCATCCATGCGGTGTGCCACATCATCGAGGATCATGCCCAGCGCATCAACATCGCCCGCCGCTTCTGCGCCATGAAGCTCATCGAGGGCGAGCAGGACTTTTTCGACGCGCTGGAGCTGAGTCAGAACGAAAAAGAACTGATCGAGCACACCGTCATCGAGATGGAGCATGAGACCGGCCTGGACAGAAATGCCGCGCTGGCGGACATGCGCTATAATTTCATCGAAAAGGTCTGCGGCGAGTGCGTGGTGAAGGCGAAGGAAAGCAGGGAACACCGGCGCAGTATGCAGATCGACAAGGTGCTGACCCACCGGATCTTTGCCATTCCGCTGTTTATCGCAATTATGGGACTGGTGTTCTTCCTGACCTTCAACGTGGTGGGTGCGTTCCTGTCCGACGTGATGTCCTATGCCATTGACGGTCTGACCCTTCTGGCCGACCGGGCACTGACGGCCTACGGCATCAACCCTGTGGTACATAGTCTGGTCATTGACGGCATTTTCGCCGGTGTGGGCAGCGTGGTGAGCTTCCTGCCGCTGATCGTGACGCTGTTTTTCTTCCTGTCCATTCTGGAGGACAGCGGCTATATGGCCCGGGTGGCCTTTGTCATGGACAAGCTGCTGCGGAAAATCGGCCTTTCCGGAAGGAGCTTCGTGCCCATGCTGGTGGGCTTCGGCTGCTCCGTCCCCGCCATTATGGCGACGAGAACCCTTTCCTCCAACCGGGATCGGAAAATGACCATTCTGCTGACCCCCTTCATGAGCTGCTCGGCGAAAATTCCCATTTACACCCTGTTCGCCGCCGCGTTTTTCCCGGGACATGAGCTGCTCGTGATGCTGGCACTGTATTTCGGCGGCATTCTGGTGGGCATTCTGGTGGCGCTGGTTCTGAAAAATACCGCATTCAAGGGCAATCCCGTTCCCTTTGTGATGGAACTGCCCAATTACCGCTTCCCCTCGGCAAAATCCGTGGTTCTGCTGATGTGGGAGAAGGCGAAGGATTTCCTGACCCGGGCGTTTACGGTGATCTTTATGGCCACGGTCATCATCTGGTTCATGCAGACCTTCGATACCCGGCTGAACGTGGTGGAAAACAGCGCCGACAGCATTCTCGCCGCGCTTGGGCGGCTGGTATCGCCCATCTTTGCGCCCCTGGGCTTCGGCGATTGGCGGATGGTGACGGCGCTGGTGTCCGGCTTCACCGCGAAGGAAGCGGTGGTCAGCACCTTCGGCGTGATTCTGGGCGTCAGCACGGAGCAGCTTGGCGCCGCGCTCCATTCCCTGTTTACCACGGCGTCGGCGGCGAGCTTCCTTGCCTTCTGCCTGCTGTACACCCCCTGCGTGGCGGCGGTTTCCACCATCAAGACGGAGCTGAAATCCGGCTGGAAGACGGTGGGGATCGTGTTCGCACAGTGTATGGTCGCATGGCTGGCGGCATTCGTGGTCTACCATGTGGGACTGCTGCTGACATGAGTTGGATAGATTATCTGCTGCTTGCCCTGATCGGCGGGTACTGTGCGTACTTACTGCTGCGCAGAAAGAAAAAAGACGGTTGCTGCGGGGACTGCTCCCGGTGCGGCGGCTGCGGCAGGAAAAGCGAAAAATAAATGACCCGCTGTCATCCGATTTTGGTGGATGACAGCGGGTTTTCCTACTGTGTTACTGCTTTTTTCGCCGGTTGTACAGCTTGGCGAGGCCGCCCTCGCTGGTTTCCCGGAAACGGTGATCCAGGTTGACGCCGGTTTCCCGCATGGCGCGGCACACCATGTCGTAGCTGATGTTCCGGGAGCCGGTGAGAAAATAGCTCAAATTGCAGGCGTTCATGGCGCGGACTGCGGCGACGGCGTTGCGTTCGATGCAGGGGATCTGCGGAGAAATAAACAATGGATTACGCAAAAGAGTCCCTGCGGCTTCACGAGGAGTGGGGCGGCAAGATCGAAGTCATCTGCAAGGTGCCCTGCAAGACCAAGGACGATCTGTCCCTGGCCTACACCCCCGGCGTTGCCCAGCCCTGCCTGGAAATTCAGAAGGATGTGGATAAGTCCTACACCCTGACCCGGCGGCACAACCTGTGCGCCGTTATCACCGACGGCACCGCCGTTCTGGGCCTGGGCGACATCGGCCCCGAGGCCGGTATGCCCGTTATGGAGGGCAAGTGCGCCCTGTTCAAGGCCTTTGCCGATGTGGACGCGTTCCCTCTGTGCGTGAAGTCCAAGGATGTGGACGAGTTCGTCAATGCCGTTGCCCTGATCTCCGGTTCCTTTGGCGGCATCAATCTGGAGGATATCTCTGCTCCCCGGTGCTTTGAGATCGAGCGGAAGCTGAAGGAAAGGTGCGACATTCCCATCTTCCACGACGACCAGCACGGTACCGCCGTCATCACCCTGGCCGGTCTGACCAACGCGCTGAAGGTGGTCGGCAAGAAGAAGGAGGACGTGAAGATCGTCACCTCCGGCGCGGGCGCTGCCGCCATCGCCATCGTCAAGCTGCTGCTGTCCTCCGGCTTCAAGAACATCACCATGTGCGACCGGAAGGGCGCAATCTACGCCGGCCGTGACGGTCTGAACTGGATCAAGGAAGAAATGGCGCAGGTCACAAATCTGGATCACAAGGCTGGCTCCCTGGCCGACATGCTGGTGGGCGCCGACGTATTCATCGGCGTGTCCGCCCCTGGCATGGTGACGAAGGAGATGGTGCAGACCATGAACAAGGACGCCATCATCTTCGCCTGCGCCAACCCCACCCCGGAGATCTTCCCGGATGAGGCAAAGGCAGGCGGCGCAAAGGTGATCTCCACCGGCCGCAGCGACTATCCCAACCAGATCAACAACGTTCTGGCGTTCCCGGGCATCTTCCGTGGCGCTTTCGATGTCCGCGCCTCCGACATCAACGAGGAGATGAAGATCGCCGCCGCCAACGCTTTGGCCGGCCTGATCTCCGATGAGGAGCTGAACGAGAACTATATCATCCCCGCCGCTTTCGACCCGAGAGTCGGCTCCGCAGTTGCCAAGGCAGTTGCGGACGCTGCCCGCGCCTCCGGCGTAGCGAGGATTTAAGAGAACAACTTAAAAAGTAAACACGCTCCCGGGTTTCCTATGGAAACCCGGGAGCGTTCTGCGTTACCGAAATGGAATTGAGCACTTGTTATGCTGATTTACTGCCACAATGCCGCAGGTACGGGGAATAGCCGTCGCAAAGGTCGTCTACCTTGTCGCCGGTGGGATCACCCCCGCGTGTGCGGGGAATAGTCAAGTTGTTCTAATTCTTCTTCAGTTCATAAGGACATTCCTTTTCTATTTTCTTGTTGTTCATCCTCGAATAAAAATTTAAGGTCTCTCATATATTTTAACACAACTTGACAAGCAATATTTTCATTTAAGTTTTTTTCTTCAAATACTATTCGTCCTCTTTCGCCAATAATACATACATGAACTTGTTCAGAAGTTATCTTCTTTATACAAATACAATTTTCTCCCCCATAGTAAATTGTATCAAAATATATTCTAGCATAATTTTGCAATCCTTCATTTAATATATTTTTTTTAGGGCCTATCTGAAAACTCAAACCTCATATATAAATTGCACAAAATCGAAAAATGCAGTAGAATAAAAGAAAAACGCATAGGGGTGATCTTATGGCAGCAAGACGGTATGAGCTGACCGATACTCAGTGGGACAGGATCAAAGATCTGATTCCGAGAGCTAAGACCGGCAGGCCACCAAAGGATGACAGGATGATGCTCAATGCCATGCTCTGGCTGGCCAGAAGCGGTGCAGCCTGGGCGGATATCTCTGCGCGATTCGGGTCACATCAGACTGTTTACAGCCGGTTCTGCAAGTGGCGTGACGACGGAACCCTTTTGCGCATTTTTCAGGAATTGAATGCGGATGCAGACTATGAGAACCTGTGTATCGACAGCACGAGCATCAAAGCACATCCGCAGAGTGCGGGTGCAAAAAGGGGGCTGTAAATTCGGAAAACAACCAGTTTATCGGTGTAAGTCATGGTGGAAAGACTACAAAAATCCATGCTATTGTGGATGCATTGGGAAATCCCGTCCACTTTCTGCTTACCGGCGGAAACATCTTTGATGCCAGTGCCGCCATCGATCTGCTTTCGGGAGTGAACATTTCTGGCAGCAACATTCTGGGAGATAAAGCATATGGAGCAAAGTCCATTCGCGCCTATATCGCTGAGCAGGGAGCATCATATACGATCCCACCCAAAAGCAATGTAGTCGAGCCATGGTTTTGTGATTTCCACACTTATAAGGAACGCCACCTGATTGAGTGCTTCTTCAACAAACTCAAGGTTTTTCGCAGGGTCGCTACACGCTATGACAAGCTCGCCGTGTCCTTTCTTGCGTTTGTCCATCTCGCTTCCATTTGGATTTTGTTGAAATAGTACAAGAATACTATGTTTTCAGATAGGCTCTAATAACAAGCCATTCCAAAAGAAAGCAACCGAGCAAAACTGTTTCGGGTGGAACAGTTATTTCTGCTCCCTCTGACGCCCACACCCTTTGAACTGGCAGTTTGGAAGGTTGCTGCAGTTCAATACAATTACCATGTAAGCGTTGACAGGATGAATTACTCCGTCCCTTACGAGTACATTGAACAGCAGGTAAATGTCCGCCTGACACGCTGCGCTGTTGAAGTATTCTTTAAAGGAACCCGGATTGCATTCCATCCCCGGCTGCTCGGCCGCCCTAACCAGTATAGCACAAATGAGAGCCATATGCCGCCGGAACACCAGGAATATTTGCATTGGAACATCGAACGTTTTATCCGCGGGGTGAAGCAGGTTGGTCCCAACACCGCTGCTGTTGTAAAGTTGTTCCTGCCTGCGTACAAGGTGGAACAGCGAGGCTGCATGTCCTGTATGGCGCTGTTGAAATACGCAGACAAATATTCCTCTGCCAGATTGGAAATGGCCTGCAAAAAGGCACTGGCATTCACGGCTGCTCCCAGTCTGAAAAGTATCCAGTCTATTCTGAAACCCGGTCAAGATCCGTAAACGGATGACTTGCGGCAAATATGCCGAAACCAAGGCAGCCAATCAGGATTGCAAATGGTAGCTTTGCATGTCTAACATTTGGGGCTCGGTTCATTGCTTGGCAGTGCTGATTATTTGTGATAACGAGTGCGCTCTATTGCAGCCAGCGTTACCAGATAAGGCGCCCGGATGTACTAGGGTCTATCTGAAAACCGTCAACATGCCCAAACAGCGGGTCTTTTCCGCCTGCTGTGCACCATTTTCCCTTGTAATACACAAAGTATTCCTGCGGAAAAATGGCTTCAGCAGGCGAAAAATCCCTCGCTGTTGGTCATATTCCCGGTTTTCAGATAGACCCTAGCTATACGGGAGATTTTTGGAAGGCTTTATTTTCGCAAGTCATATACGGTGTCCCGCAATACCAGCATTGTGCCAATTCGCATACAAATCGTCGCAGGCTGCGAGTCACTGGACGCAATCTGCTTAAGCAAAAGGGAAACAGCGCTTCCACCCAAAAGCTCTTTTGGAACATGGATAGTCGTAAGCTTTGGAGAAGTGACATAGGACATCGGCATGTCATCAAATCCAACGATAGAAACATCTTCTGGGATCCTGTAACCGTGTTCTTTGAGGGCGCGCATGCAGGAAATTGCAATGATATCGTTATCTGCAAACAGTGCGGAAGGAATGCGGTCAGCGCTGCGCAAATACCGAGTCATATCATTGTATGCGCTATCCTGTGTGGGTCCAACATGGATATGGGTAACTGAACAGCGGTTGGTAATATCGAAATCAGCGATTGCTTTTGTAAAACCGTTGTATCGCTCGACAAAATTATTGATATGAACATTGGAGTGGATGTAACCAAGATCGGTATGACCAAATTCAATCAGGTGTTTGGTGGCGAGATATGCGCCTTGGCTGTTGTTGATTACAACACAGTCAAGCAGTGTTCCTTCAAAATAGCAGTCCAGTACGACAATGGGTTTGCCGATGGTCAGAAATTGCTGGATATCTTCTGGTTCCATTTCTGTTGCCAACAGAATAATACCGGCACAGTCGGACATCGAGAGCGACTTGAGCTGTTCTGCGTTGTCTTGATTACCATAAAAATAACTAATTTGAAGATTATAACCGGAATTTGCGACCTCCGCACTGATTCCTTCGGTCACGGCAGCGAAGAAAGGCGTGTCGCCATAGACCATGCCGTGCTTTTTGAAGATAACAAGATTGATAAAAGTAGAGGAAAAGGATTTGCGCAACGGACGCTTTAAACCATATTCCTTTGCGGCGCGGAGAATAAAATCACGTTTTTCGTCACTGATCCCTTTTTTCCCGTTTAAAGCAATCGATACAGCGGAAGCGGAAATACCGAGCTTTTCTGCAAGCTCTTTAGCTGTAATAGACATAGAATCAACCTCCGACCCGTTTGTTGATTATATAATAACATGTAAAGTGGCTTTTTGTCAACTAAAAAGCAAAATATTTTGAAAACTATTTAGAAAAAATTTAGCTAAATAATGTCGGCTTCAGACGAAAAACAGGCAGACTGACTGAAATGAACATGGAATATTTGTGTAATTTAGAGATATTGCAATGTAAGTATTGACAATTGCACTAAATACTGATATAAAGTTAAGCATAAATTAAACTAAATTTTATGGAGGGTTCAGCGTGAATGAGGTATTACTCAAGGCGGAAGGAATATATAAGTCCTTTGGCGCTACAAAGGCAGTCGTGGATTTCCACATTGAAGTTTGCCGCGGAACGATCCATGGACTAATCGGAGAAAACGGTTCTGGAAAAAGCACCTTCTCCTCGATTGTGGCGGGTATCCAACAGCGGGACAGCGGTCGGTTGCTGCTTCGAGGAGAGGACTATGCACCGACTTCTTCGGTAGATGCCGCAAAACAAGGCGTATCTCTCATTGTTCAGGAAATTGGCACGATCGGTTCAATCCCTGTTTCGGCGAATATCTTTCTTAATGAAGAGAGGCGCTTTGTTAAGCACGGCTGCATCGACTACAATACGATGAATGCTGAAGCTAAAAAGATTCTTTCTCAAATTGGCGGTGAGCACATCGACCCGCAGGCTATAACAGGCACACTGAACCTGGAAGATCGAAAACTGGTTGAAATCGCAAGGGGAATGTACTCTGAGCCGGAGCTGCTGATTATTGACGAGACATCCAATGCACTTGCAAAACATGGACGCGATATTCTGTATCAGAATATGCGTGCGGTGCGAGATCGCGGTGGTGCCGTAATCTTCATCACCCATGACCTTGCGGAGCTGATTGATATCTGCGACTGTGTCACTGTTATGCGTGACGGTCATTATATCGAAACCCTTTTCAAAGAGCAGATGGAAGAGAGCCGCCTCAAGAGCCTGATGGTTGGACGTGAGGTAGCGGACAACCTCTACCGTGCTGACGATGCACCGGATTATCAGCCTGAGGTCGTCCTACGTGCAGAGGGACTCAATGCGATTAATGTTTATAGCGTTACAATCGAGCTGCACAAGGGAGAGATCCTCGGAATCGGCGGTCTTGCTGAGTGCGGAATGCACGAGTTGGGCAAGGTCCTCTTCGGAATTGAAAAGCCGGATAGTGGAACGGTGACGGTAGGCGGAAAGACAATCACATCTCCTCGTGAAGCAATCCGGCTGGGTGTTGGATATCTCTCGAAAAACCGGGACACTGAGGCGATTATACTAAATGCCAGCATTCAGGACAACATTTGTTTACCAAGTTTACCCAAGCTGACAAAACACGGATTTATCAACCCCAAAAGGGAAAAAGCACTCGCTGCAAAATGGACGGACGCGCTGGCAATCAAGATGCGCAGCAGCGACCAGCATTGCCGGGAACTGTCGGGCGGTAACAAACAGAAGGTCGTTCTTGCAAAGTGGATGGGTAACGATTCACAAATTCTCATCATGGACTGCCCAACCCGCGGTATTGATATTGGCGTTAAGGAAGCAATCTACAAGCTGATGCAGCAATTCAAAAAAGAGGGCAGATCTATGATCATGATTTCAGAAGAACTGCCGGAACTGATTGGAATGAGTGACAGAATCCTGATTATGAAGAATCATGAGATTGTGCAGGAAATTCCTCGCAGCGCCCAAATCGATGAAAATCAACTCGTCAGCAGCATGATCTGAGGGAGGGACGAAGATGAAGATCCAATCAAAGCTCAATACGAAGCTACTGGTCAATGTTTTCCCTTGGGTGAGCTTGATCCTTGTGGTCGCGGTGTTCGGGGTCGCATCTAAAGGACTGCTGTTCAGTGCATATAACCTGAAAACAATTTTCTCACAGTCGGTGCTATTTATCATTGGAGGGCTTGGACTTTCTTTTTTGTTCGCACAAGGTGCTTTTGATCTTTCCTTCGGCAGTGTCGTTTGCTTTGCGAGTCTCCTTGCGGCAAAGGCAGTGGAAGTCACAGGGGTGGATCTGCTGATTTTTGTGATCCCGTTTGTTGTCTGTATTGGAATCGGCATACTGAACGGACTGCTTTATTCAAGAGTTGGCCTCGTTGTCTTTATCCAGACCCTCGGTGTTTCCTTCCTGTTGAAGGGAACCTTTACGACACTGCTCGGACCAATAGGTCATATTAAAGTGCCGAAAGTGCTTAACTTTTTTGATAGCCTTCCGTTTACTCTGGCATTTACCATTGTTGCGACGGTTTTTGTTGGATGGCTGTTCAGTTATACCGCATTTGGCAAGCACTGTCGGATGGTTGGTTCTGGACAGGAGGCGACCGTGCAATCCGGCGTGGATATCCGCAAGACAAAACTTCTGGCTTTTGTTGCGGCGGGAGTCACTGGCGGTGTGATCTCTCTGCTTTCAATGGCAAGAGGCGGTCAAGTTAGTACCAGCACGGCTTCCAACTTTGAGTTTAACGTTATGATTGCACTTACCCTTGGCGGAATGCCTTCCGAGGGTGGAACAGGAGCAAAGCTGCGCAGTGTTTTTATTGGCTGCTTTATCGTCTCGGTGCTGACCAATGGGATGGTGCTTCTTGGCATTGACGGACGTATGCAGGAGGTTATTAAGGGATTGATCTTTGTCTTAGTCCTGATTATGACCTCCCGACTCAAGGAAAAGAGTGCAACTATGTAAACTATGTTTTCAATGTCTGGATAGACATTTAATAAAAATTATTGGAGGAAAAAAGAATGAAAAAGTTTGTAGCATTATTGTTGACGCTCGTTTTGACCTTTTCCCTCGCTGCTTGCGGTGCTGAGGGAGGTGTCAAAGACGATGAAGCAGCAGGTCCCGGCAGCTTTAAGATTGGTACTCTCGATACAGGCTCGGCGGATGCAACAACTGCCCCACTGCTGAATCAGCTTAAGCTGACCGTTGAGGCTCTCGGTTGCGAACTGGTTACTGCGACCTCAACTGGTATGTCTGCAGAAGAAACCCTTGTTGCATTGCAGAACTTGATTGCAGCAGGTTGTGATGCCATTCTGGTGCCTGCCGCGATGATCTCTCCTGCAAAGGTAGCAGAAATCTGTGATCCAGAAGGTGTATACTGGGGCACTTATTTTTACAAGTTTGAAGAGGGCACCGAGGATTACGAAGCTGCCATGAATTCTGAGTATTTCGTCGGTACTACCTATGAGGACGATGTCGACTCTGCCTACTGGGCAACCAGTGTGCTTGGTAAACTGGGGTGCAAGAATCTGTGCATGATTGGCTTGCCTACTGGTGGTACTACAGCAAACATGCGCGACGAAGGTATTGCAAAGGCTTGTGAGGAATACGGAATGACCGTCCTTGCCGAAGAACGCGATTTCACTTTGACCTTCACTGCTGCAGGCGGTGCAACCATCGCAGAGCGATTCCTCACTGCCTATCCCGAGTGTGACGGCATTATTATTGCAGGTATGACGCAGTACTGCCTGCCCGGCATTGTCCAGACTCTGGAACAGACTGGCAACATTAATAAGATTAAGGTTGCAGGTATCGACTTTAACGAATTCCAATTTGACTATATGGAGCAGGGTGCTCTGCACGGCATCGTTGGCGGCCACTTTGCTGGCCCCACCTACACTGCAATTCAGATGATTAACATCCTCAACGGCACACCTCTTACTGAAGAAAAGGTGCAGCTACAGGACATGTTCATTAAGCTGGGAAGCAACGAAGAGGCTCAGACCTATGCAAACTATATTAACGAAGTTGGTTACCTCTATAGCGAGGAAGAAATCAAGAACTGCCTCGTACTCAACAACCCCGACTTCACCTTTGAGGATCTGAAGGCGATTGCTGACAGCTATAGTCTGCAGGATTTGCTTGACCGTAACGGCAAGTAACCGGCTGAATGAGTGACGGCCGGCTGGCAGAAACCGCCGGCCGTCGGATTTGACCCACAGGGGGATATTTATGAACACGAAACGATTTGCACAGGGGGTTTTTGCCGCCCTGATTATACCGGGCGCGGTTTATCTGATTTTTGCGCTGCTACGGCCGGATGTGTTCTGGCGTGCTGATGTGGTCTATCTGCTCTTTATCCAGTCTATCGAATCTATCATTCTGGGCTGGGGCATGAGTTTTGGTATGATTTCGGGTAATATGGATCTGTCCGTCGCAGCAGAGACAATTCTCGGCACGATTGTTGCGGCAATCGCCGCAAAATCCTTCGGCATCCCCGGTCTTGTCGTGGGAGCTCTTGCAACAACAATGGTAGTAGGCTGGCTCAAATCTCTGGTCCTGAGGGTTATTCGTACCAACTCACTGGTCATCAGTATTGCCTATTGCCTGCTGCTCGGCGCACTGGGTGCGGTTGTTGCACAGAATAAGTCACTGGTCATTACGAGTGCGCAAACAATCCTTGGCAAGGCACCGTGGAATATCCTTATTGCGGTTGGATTGGGTGCATTGATGTTCTATCTGCACAAATACAGCGTGTTTGGCTCGAACTGCCGTGCTGTTGGCGGTGACGCCCAGCTCGCAAAAAATGCAGGTATTGACAAATATAAGGTGTACGGAAAGGGATTCCTTGTCGCCTCGTTTTACGCCGGTTTTTCCGCAATTATCTCGCTGAGCCGAGGCGCAGGTACCGCTGCAGCCACCGGTCTGCAGTCGATGACACCAATCTTTAGTGCAATGATTGGTGTGTTCCTTGGCCTGATGCTTACCCGTTGGGTCAACATCGTATTCGGCGTTATATCCGGCATCCTGACCATGAATATCATCGGCTATGGACTGCTGGCGCTTAGCGTAGAACCGGACATTAAAAATACGATAACCGGTGCATTCCTGCTGACAATCATGACAATTATGGCGGTACGGGAACGTAAAGCGATGGAAAAAGTAAAACGCGACCTGTTTAATATGCAGCGAGTTGCGAAACAGGTGCAATATGTAAAACAGGAGGAGTGAACCATGTTAAAAAAGAGGCCGTTTGAATTCCCGGGTGAAAAGGCGATTCGCGTTATCTGTGACACAGATGCTTACAATGAATGTGATGACCAGTTTTGTGTTGCACATCTTTGGATGACGCCTCGTTTTGACGTTAAGGCAATGATCGCTGCCCAGTATGGTCACGTTATGAATGTGCAGGGAACAGAGCAGAAGAGCTATGACGAGCTGGTTAATCTGGCAACCTTAATGGATATTCGCGACGAAGTGAATATTCTCCACGGCGGTGTGACCGCATTGCCCGATGAGAACACTCCTGTGGACAGTGAGGGTGCCCGCTTTATCATCGAAGAGGCTATGAAGGATGATCCTCGTCCTCTGTTTGTATGTTTCCTGGGACCGACGACAGAAATTGCATCTGCTTACCTGATGGAGCCGCGTATTGCGGACAAGCTGACAGTGGTCTGGATTGGTGGCGGTGCCTATCCGGAAGGTAATTTTGAATTCAACCAGGGAAACGATATCAACGCGGCTCGGGTACTTTACAAGAGCAATATTGAACTATGGCAGGTGCCGATGAACGTCTACACTACCATGAAAATCAGCTATTTCGAGATGATGAACAAGATCTACCCCTGTGGCAAGATTGGCAAATATCTCGTTGAACATGCGATGGATTTTGGCAAGCAGTTCGACCAAATAATTGCATCAATGGCAGACATTCCTGCCGCAGCATCGATGATGGGTGGTGCCAGTGTGTCTAAAGCAGCGGCAGCGACTTCCTTTGGCGGCGAGCTTTGGAGCCTTGGCGATTCCCCGGTAGTTGGTATTATGCTCAATAACACAATGGGCCGTTACGAGATGCATGATGCTCCGGGCGATGTGGGTCTGGACGGCAAGTATGATTGGTCCAAGCCAAGCAGCCGGAAGGTTCGTGTCTATAAGGACATTGACAGCCACTTCATCCTCAATGATATGATTGAAAAACTACAATTCTATTTCGGATAAAAACTTTTGCCAATGGGGCGGGCTGAAACGTCCGTCCCGTTAGTGCATTATGAACCCGAAGGGGACGAAAAATATGTTAAGGAATCTAAAACAAACCGCATATGAGCTTCGGCTCGATGTGCTTGAAATGGTATATGAACACAAATCGGGCCATATTGGCGGGAGTATGTCGTGCATGGATATCCTAACGACCCTATATGGTAGCGTTATGGACATCGATAAGATTAAAGCCGGTGCTGATTGTAGGGACCGTTTTGTTCTCAGCAAAGGTCACTGTGCTGAGGCACTGTATGCTGTGCTTGCCCAATTTGGATTAATAGATAAATCGGAGTTGGATACCTTCACGATGTTCGGGACTCGTCTTGCGGAGCATCCAACCAGCAAAATCCCTGGTGTCGAAGCAGCGACCGGCGCACTGGGACACGGGTTATCTCTCGGCGTTGGGATGGCAATCGGTCTGAGAGCAGACAGCAGCCCGGCACATGTCTATGTTCTAACCGGTGATGGTGAGCTCGCCGAAGGTTCTGTCTGGGAGGCAATGATGTCCGCAGCAAAGTATAAACTGGACAGTCTTACCTTGATCGTGGATCGTAATCGCTTGCAAATTTCCGGTGGAACTGAAGACGTAATGCCCCTTGACGATCTTTGCGATAAAATCAGTGCGTTCGGTTTTTCTGTGCTTGTATGTGACGGACACGATTACGTTGCTCTGGAGCAGGCGCTGCGGCATAGAACGGCGGAAAAACCGGTAGCAATTATTGCCCAGACTGTCAAAGGAAAGGGCTCGCCGATAATGGAGAACAAGGCTGACTGGCACCATCTGATTCCAAATAAGGAACAGTATGAACAGATCAAAGCTGACATCCAGACGGTACTCAGGGAGGTATGACAGATGGCGATGGTTTCTTGCAGAAAGGCGTTTACTGCAAAACTGCTTCAGAATGCAAAGAAAAATGCTGATATTTTTGCAGTCGCGACCGATTCCCGCGGCAGTGTGACCCTTGGGGAGTTTGGCAAACAACTGCCTGACCGTCTGATTGAATTTGGAATTGCGGAACAAAACGCTGTTGCAGCAGCTGCCGGACTTGCAAAGACAGGGAAGAAAGTCTTTGTGACGGGACCAGCCTGTTTCCTTGCGGCGCGGGCGTATGAACAGGTTAAGGTGGATGTTGCGTACAACCGGACGGATGTCCGAATTATTGGAGTCAGCGCTGGTGTTAGCTATGGACCTTTAGGCTGCACACATACGACGATGCACGATTTTGCGAGTATGCGTGCGTTGCCGAATTTGACGATTCTTGCACCTTGTGATGCTGTGCAGACGGAGTATCTAACCGATCTGCTTTGCCAATTCACTGGCCCGGTTTACATGCGTATGGGCCGCGGGGACGTGCCGCCTGTTTATGAGGCTGGGGAAAAATTTGAAATTGGAAAGATAAAGACAGTGTGCGAGGGAACGGATGCGACGATTATCGCATGCGGCGAAATGGTTGCACCGGCAAAAAAAGCAGCGGAACTATTGCAAGCCGAAGGTATTTCTGTGCGGGTGCTCGATTGCTTTACGATACAGCCCATGGACACAAAGACAGTAAAGAAAGCTCTGCGCGAGACCCGTGCCGTTGTTACTGTTGAGGAACACAGTACACGAGGCGGCCTTGGAGAAGCTGTTTCGCATATTGCGGCAGAGTTACGCGGTAGCGCACCGATGCGGCTCTTAGGCCTTCCGGAGGAGGTTGTAATCGGAAAATCTCAGGAGCTGTTCGCCTACTATGGTCTGACCCCCGAAGGGATTAGCGCCGCAATCAAAGAACGGCTGGAGTGTGAATAGGATGAGCTACATACTGGCGATTGACCAGAGCACTGCGGGAACAAAAGCAGTGTTGTTCAATAAATATGGAGCGGTTATTTCCCGAAGTGATCTGCCCCATCGACAGATTGTCGATGAACGGGGGTGGGTCGAGCACGATCCAGTCGAGATTATTACCAATGTCAACACGGCAGCAAAACAGGTTGTCGAGCAGGCTGATATCCTGCCGGAAGAAATTAAGGCAATTGGTTTAAGCAACCAGCGGGAAACGGTTGTTTGCTGGGATCGTGAGACCGGACAGCCGGTTTATAATGCAATTGTCTGGCAATGCGGTCGTGCCGCACCTATTGCGGACGCACTTGCGCCGTATGCCCGGTTGATCCGCGAGAAAACCGGACTTAATAACTCTCCGTTTTTCTCGGCACCCAAGATGGCATGGGTGGTGCAGAATGTTCCAAGGGCAGCAGAATTGCTCGAACAGGATAGACTGTGCTGCGGTACAATTGATACTTGGCTGGTCTACACATTGACAGATGGCCAGAGCTATAAGACAGACTTTTCTAACGCATCGCGCACAGAATTGATGAATCTCGACACGCTGGACTGGGATGATTCCTTAATCGAGATGTTTGGACTTCGTAGGAGCTGCCTCCCGGAAATCGTTCCAAGTGACCACTTGTTTGGAATGACTGATTTTGATGGTTTATTCCCGCAAAAGATTCCAATTGCTGCCGTGCTGGGAGATAGTCATGCGGCATTGTTTGCAAATGGCTGCTTTGCGGAAGGAATGACCAAAGCAACTTTTGGAACGGGAACTTCGGTGATGATGAATGCAGGAGCCTCCAGACCGAAGCGGGTGCCGGATGGGTTGGTGGAGAGTGTTTCCTGGGGACGTGGCGGAGAGGTTTTCTATGCGCTCGAGGGAAACATTAACTATAGTGGTGCACTGATCAAATGGTTGGTCAATGATCTCGAACTGATCCAAACCAGTCGCGAATCCGGACAGTTTGCCATGCAAGTGAAAGATACAGGCGGCGTCTATTTCGTGCCGGCGTTTTCCGGCCTCGGTGCGCCCTATTGGGATAACGACACTCGTGCGATGATATGCGGAATAACGGCAGCAACCAAAAAAGCGCATCTTGTACGTGCGGCGGAGGAAGCGATTGCCTATCAGATTCGGGATATCACCGAACAGCTTGCACTTTGCGGAAAAACTGTTGGGCTTTTGTGCGTGGATGGCGGTGCGACGAATGACCAATTCCTCATGCAGTTCGTATCAGATATGACTGGTGCACCGCTCAAGCGATCAAGCATTGAAGAACTGTCTGCAGCCGGCGCTGCATATCTGGCAGCGTTGTCTGCCGGCATAGCAACGCAGACAGAGATTTTTAGCAGTATAGAATACACGCAGGTAGAACCCTCCATGCAGCAGACGCAGCGGGAACGGTTGTATAAAGGCTGGAAAAAAGCAGTGGCGATGGTCACGGAAAAGAAGAGGTAACGTATGAATCAAAAGAACAAATTTGGAATCATTGTTTCCACAAGATCGTTTTTTCCATCTAAGCTTGTCAAAACTGCGCGAGATGCAGTAATGCGGGTAATGGATAAGCTGGGATACGAGTACATTATGGTGGGGGAAACGGATACACAATATGGTGCGGTCCTCACGTTTGATGAGGCGAAGACCTGTGCGGAGTTGTTTAAAGCGCACCGTGAGGAGATTTGCGGCATCGTCGTCATCATGCCCAACTTCTGCGAAGAGTTGGGCATTGCGGAAGCGATTCAGCTTGCGGATTTGAATGTTCCGGTATTGATTCAGGCTTGTGACGATGATTTTGACAAGCTGGATATGGCAAATCGCCGAGATGCATTCTGCGGAAAGATTTCGGTATGCAATAATCTGTATCAGAGAAACATTCCGTTTTCACTGACCCGGTTGCACACTTGCCCGATTGAATCTTCGCAATTTGAGGACGATCTTCGGTGGTTTAAGGGTGTTTGCGCTGTAGTCAATGGCCTTAAAGGTGCGCGGATTGCGATGCTTGGTGCCCGCCCCATCGCCTTCAATACAGTCCGTTATTCTGAAAAGCTGCTGCAAAAGCATGGAATTAGTGTCCAAACAATTGATTTTTCTGAGATTATTTTCAAGGCAATGCACTACAACGATGCTGAAAAGGTTGCGGCGAAAATCAAAGAAATTCGTGAATACGGCAGCGTTCCTGCTTGGATCAGCGATGAGGTGATGGAAAAGCAGGCAAAGTTGTGCCTTGTGATTGATGAGGCGATAGAGGATCTCCAGTGCGATGCGTCCACTGTCCAATGCTGGGATAGTGTGGAAAACAACTACGGCTGTGCGACCTGCCTTGCGATGAGCATGATGGGTGACAACGGTAAGCCTTCTGCGTGTGAAAGCGATGTGACTGGTGCATTGTCTATGCTGGCTGCTTGGCTTGCGGCCGGAACGGCACCTGCGCTGATGGACTGGAACAATAACATCCGAGAAGAGCGCAATGCTTGTGTTTCACTGCACTGTTCCAACTTCCCGAAGTCCTTTTTCCAAAACGATGTGGAGATTGAATGTCTGGACGTTCTTGGTTCTACGCTTGGTAAGGAGAATTGCTTTGGCGCCTGCAAGGGCCATGTGGCTGCCGGAGATATGACATTCATTCGGCTAACCACGGATGACCAGCGGGGAACGGTCAAGGCTTATCTTGGCGAAGGGGTGTTCCGGGATGAGGTGATTCCTACCAAAGGCGGTGTAGCAAACTGTTATATTGAGAACCTGCAGAATCTGTTGCGCTATGTTTGCGAAAATGGATATGAACATCATGTTTGCTTTGTCCGCGGCCATGTAGCTGACATCCTCGAGGAGGCACTGACAAAGTATATGGGAATTCCAGTTTACCGTCATCGTTAAAAGCTGTGTACTGATGTGGTAAAGGGTGTATCCGAACCTGTGGGTATAATAAAACCGCAAGGCTTTCGGCCTTGCGGTTTGTTGTTTTTGGTGGAGATAAGCGGGATCGAACCGCTGACCTCTTGAATGCCATGCTTTGGTAATGAATATCATTTGATATTTGTGCAATAATCAGTCCAATAAGTCCATATAATTCGCATAAAAATCCATTATATATCAGTTGGTGCATAGTGTTTCGTCGTGATTCCGGTATGCGTTCCGGTACGAAAAGTAACGCGTGTTCAAAAAGTAACGCGGTAAACTTCAAACCGCCAGACTGAGAAAGGATTTTTTATGGAATACATTACTGTTAAAGAAGCAGCCGAGAAATGGAATACATCCGTTCAGGTCGTAAGACGTTTTTGCAGGCAAGAACGAATTGCCGGTGTTGTTCAGCAGGAAGGGGCATGGTTGATACCAAAGTACGCAAAGAAACCCGGCAGAGCAGAATCCATGGAAGCGGGGGCTGCCATACTCCCGGCGTTGGCACAGAAGCTGCTCCGACAGAAAAAGAAGAAGAGCTTTCACGGGCTGTACGATTATGTCCAAATCAATCTGACCTACAGCTCCTGCCGTCTGGCCAGCAACCGGCTGACCGGCAGCAGGTGGAAACCATCTTCACGAAAGGAAAGGTGTCGGTCTCCTTTGAGCCCATGAAGGTGTCCGATTTGGTGGAGGTGCTGAACCACTGTGTCTGCGTTGACTACATCCTCGACCATACGCAGGAGCCTCTGACTCCGAAATTCATCAAGGAGCTTCACTACCAGCTGGTCTTTGGCACGGTGGATGACCGCCGGAAACGGGTTGCACCGGGGCAGTACCGTAGCCCCAAATCCTCCCGCAGAGTACCCTTCATGCTGCCGGCTGAACAGATCAGTTCCAAACTGAAAGCCTTGATTGCGGAATATGAAGCGCTGACGGAGGTGGAGCGCCGGGACATTCTGCGCTTTCATGTACGATTTGAGCGGATTTTTCCCTTCGAGGACTGCAACGGGAGAATCGGTCGGCTGATTCTGTTCAAAGAGTGCCTGCGCCACGATGTGATGCCCTTCATCATCGATGACAAACGCCGAACCCGATATCTGGAGGGCCTCCGGGAATGGGACGATGATCCCGGCATTCTGACGGAAGTGGTGATGGAAGCCCAGAGTCGCTTTGATGCCCAGATTCAGCTGCAAAACCTATCGGAGGACCGACACAATTTCCTGTCGGCAGGCGTTATGGAGGACTGATTATGAAGATCGATTACATACCCGCAGGGGACTACTGCATCCCCAATCTGGAACTGCCCCAGGAATCCCGTCCCATCGGCAAATGGGGCAGAATGCACCGCTGCTACCTGGAAACCTACCACCCCATTCGGTTCAATCAGCTCGTCCTTTCCGGCACCCTCTGGACGTATCTGGCTGACCTGAACGAACAGGCGCAGGCGCGTATGGACACGCTGATGGAACAAATGAAAGCGGCAGAAGGCGTAATTGAAGACTTGAAAGCAAACGATCCTATGGCTTGGGTGCAGAGGATGAACAGCATCCAAGCTAGGGCGGAGGAGATCGTCCGGGAGGAAATCATATATGGGGAGGCTGCGGTATGAGCATCTTAGAAGACTTTTGGTATGGCAATATCGAGCCGTCCGAGTATGACACATCCTCCGCAAAAGAGTACAAGGAAGCACTTCTGCGTATCAGCCGGAATGAAGAAAGCCTGCAGGATACGCTCACGGACGCGCAGAGAAAACTGTTCGCACAGTACCTGGACAGTGTTCGTGAATTTCAGGACATGGCAGAATGCCTGCTGTTCCAGAATAGCTTCCGTCTGGGCGCCAGAATGATGCTGGAGATCATGAACGAATAGGCGAAGCACCCACGGCACCCAGCGGTCTGCCTGACCGCTGGGTGCCAAATGATTATGCGTAATAACTCCAAGGCAGCATGCTTGGGAAAGACTGCGATCAATCTTACACACGCAGAAAAACGCTTTATAGAAATGGAATGCGAGCGTTTCTTACCATATAGACACGAGTTTTTAATCATTCTTCTTTTATACGCTTTTTCCTTTAATATGATGGTAATTCACTTCAAAGTCCATCGTATTTTTAGTTCTACCAGAATCCATATTACTTTGTGGATAAAAAAGATTCCTGTTCTATTGTTACACCATACTCTAATATTCTTTCCATCGCATCCTCAAAGATTGGATACTCTTGATTCACCAAAGCAGCTTTTATCTTTTCCAAATATTTTAAGGAACGAACAAGACCATTCATATGATGGGCTGTAACATCCTGCCCAGACATCCGCATAGGCAATGCCTTTGGAATCAACTGTTGAAGCTGTGAATACATCTGGAAGCCTCCGAGATCAATATCCGCCCAAAAGAAAACCTCACAATCCGCACGCAAAGCCGCCCCAATTTTGGCAAAGAGCTTTTTCTTTTGCGGGCTGAGAAAACCGCCATGATAGACAACCAATTCTTCCTTGCAGCGCTCTGATAAAATGTACTCATCGTAATTCGTCTTGTTTTCGATGAATGTAATCTTTTGCGTTTGATTTAGATCTATTGCAGCAATGTAATCAACAGCAGTGCTGGGCAGTGCAATACCGTATGGACCAGCGGCACCCAGATCAATAGAGCCGGTTGCGGTATGGATAACACTATTTCCTGCAAGCTCATACAGTTCTGGGCGTGCATAAATACCTAAGTACGCCAGCTGATCCCGAATACCCAGCTCACCTTCCTCACTTGCCTGCGCCAAACCCGTATCATATGTCTGGGCAATGCGCAGGAAGCGCTCTCTCACACATCTCTCAAAATATTTGGTGTCATGATAGCACTGACTGCTGAATGCCCGCATGGTAATCGACTCCCCATGCATGGAGTCATATACTTCAAATGCCGTAAGCAAATCTAAAAGAGACTGAAAGTCATTTTTACAATACGATGGCACTCTAAAATTTCTCTGTGCTTCGGTACATATATCGTCCCGCCAGGAAATAATCCACTGCGCAGAGATATGCGAAAGCTTTTCAAGAACCGTTGATACAACTTTGGCTGCAAGCTCTTTCGGATGCGTTCGACCAACGAGACTGTAACATTCCTTGACTCTGTTCAGATTTAGACTAACGCACGATAACACCGGTCTGCCTTTTACCCATTCGTTTGTAACGAAACCTTCTTTTTCCAACGCAATTGCGGCATCATTAAATGCATCCCGAATAGACGCATCTTGATAATTGTATTCTGGAAATTCCTTCTTACCGGAAGCAATACGAAGCATTACCCGCCTGTTTGATACTCCAGGTTCCATTAAATGCTTGCTGCTTTCATATTTATCCAACAGGCGGTTGAGGATAATCGCTTTTGTCATACACATTCCATCCTTTTTCCGTAAGTCAGGATATGCATCTGATATTTATCTTTACTGACCAGAAGGGTACGATCCGCTAGAGGCATAATATCAGGCAGCTTATCCGGTGGTGTGCAGATAATGGCCTGCAATCCCATTTTTCGGAGAAGGCGGACACTTTCCACAATTCTTTCACTGTCCATTTTGTTGAATGCTTCGTCGAAAACAACTAAGCGAACAGTATTGTTTACCAGACCGGACAGGTTGTTGACCTGATAAATCTGCGCAAACGATGCAAGTACAGCAATGTAGAAAGGCGTCTGGGTTTCGCCGCCAGATTTGGTGTTCAGCGTCTGGGAAAGCATCTGCTTAGAGCCGTTTTGATCTATGGTTTCCAGATCAAATTTCAAATAGGTTCGGAAATCCGTAAATCGCTCAATATTCTGCTGCAGCTCACTTCGCTTTCTGGCATTGACCTGTGTATCGTCTGACATAGCAATGCGGCTAAATAGGTCCTCGATTAGTTTTCCATATTTTTGTTGGAACGGCATTGCAAAGAGACCGGCTTCACCTTCCATAAGCTCCGGGGCCATAATCATATCATAATAATCTGCATAGTCAGGGTTCCGATCAACACGAAATTTATATCGGTCCGTACCAAACTGTGCCTGATCCAGAGCTCTATTCAGGCTTTTAACCTGATCCTGAACCTGATCAATACTGGACTTAAGCTTCGCCAAAAAATCATTCTGGAATTGCTCCATGGCGCTTTCGTAAGCCGCCTTAATTTTGGCGCGATATTTTGGAAGTTCGCTTTCTTCCAGCAGGTGCTGTTCAGCAGCATATTCCTCGTTATCCATAGCATCAATCAGGAAAGAGCAAGGACGGAATTTATCTGCATACTCAGAACGCGCACGGAACAGCTTTTGCATAGCGGACTCTTGCTCCCGCACGGTTTGTACAAGGCGATCATTGAAGTTCTTATAGACAATGGATGCTTTCTTCAGTCGGCTTAATTCCTGTTGATAACGCGGAATACCTGTTTTTTGAATGAAGTCTTCGGAAAACTCTTCTGCTATACGGTCTTCCATATTGGCTATTTTTTGGTTGATTTCCGGAAGAATATTCCAAACCAGTTCATGAATGCGGTTTTCTCGGAGTGCTTTCTCTTTGATGTATTGTTCTTTTCGATCGCCCAAAGACTCGATCTCTCCAGCAAGCTTCGCAATGATTTTTCTCTGCTCGCCCAGCCAGAACAGATCCAAGTGGGATATTTGCTCCTCGATTTGCTTTAATTCGCTGGATATTTCCAATCCCCGGAGGTAGTCTGCCTGGCGTTGGGGTACTACACTTTGGGTATAGCGGGCAGAAAACAGAACCTCATGGTTTTGGTACTTTGAAAGCGTCTGATAGATTGGTGTCCAAATCTGCAGTTTCGATTGAATCTCCGTAAGCTCTGCTTCAATGCGGGCGATTCGGAGTGCAACTGCGCGACGACCAATGAACACATCGTCCATCAGCTCCTTTCGGATTGGTCGGACAACGTACCCCTGATAGAGCATGCCATCTGCTGTGATTGCAGTTTTACTTCTCCTCAGCTGATCCACATGACTGCAGCAGACAACGCGTCCCAGCAGATAATCAATATAGCTGCGCGCCAAATCATTCTCCGTCTCCACCTTTTTCGCAAGACTGTCTGGCCACGGTTCCAATCGTTCTCTCTCGCGCAGTTTTTCAATATCAACCAAGCCAAAGGAATTCATTCCAAATTCCCGCTTAATCTGATCATAAATGCGCAGAGCATCACGGTAGTATTCCGGAGGTACCAGTAGATAGAATTTCTGCGTGTTCAGATATCCCTCCACCGCTCGGCGCCAGTGTTCCTCGGATTCCGAGATCTCCAGAACGTCCGCAAGGATATCGATCCTAACCGATTTTCCCGCCTTCTTCGTTAATTCTACCTCAAGACGCTCTTTCAGGCGCAATAGCCCCCTTGGGTAGTCTTTCACATTCTTGCGCAGATTGTCCAAGGCGACCGCTTTCTGATCCTGTTCGGCTTTTAGGTCATCAGTCAAAACTTTCACTTTATATGCTGTATCGCGGACTGCAGCCATAAAATTCGCCGTTGCATCTTGCGCTCTTTCAAAGACTGCAATGGATTTTGCGAAAATCTCATAGTTGCAGTCTGTGAACAGCGAATATGCCTTTTGGGCCGTATCTGCCGCATCTGTGACCGAATGCAACACTTCATTGATATCCCACCCCAGGATTGTTTGGCAGAGGCTGCACATGTTGCCAGCCTCTTGTTTCAAGTCAACCACTTCATTCTGAAGCTGCCGGAGCAAACGCTGCTGCTCTGTAAGTAGGGATTCCTTTGATCGGCGAAGCTTCTCCTCTTCACGTGAAACATCGCTTTGCGCACATGCGGCAATGAGTTCCTCCTTTCGCTGCTCCTTTTGCCGAATCAAAAGTGAAACCCGCTCAATCTCAGAAGACACCTTCTGAATCCGTTCTTCGCAGTCCTTTTGCTCTAATAATGCCTTGTTGTTTTCCGCCTCCAAATCTTCCTTCTGTGCCCAAAGGACAAGGAATGACTGCTGCTGCCAGCGATCGATTGCCATCTGCATTTCCCGAAACAATCTGCCAATTTCTTGCAATGCAGTCAGTTTTTCTTCTTGTCTTTGTGCCAGCTGTTCGTGGCGCTTATAATCCCGTATGTTTTGCTGCATCTCAACGATATTGGGCTTATCTGGAATATCACAAATGTTTTCGGTAATGAACTTTTGGATATCCACGATTGGGCGAAAAGAAACCGCTTTCTTCATCATCCGGGTAACCTGCTCATTATGAACATTCCATTTTGCCAGCATATCCGTACGGTATTGGCTCTGCGTATCGTAGAACTTAGCGCGAAGGCCATATTTCTCCTTCGTGCGCTTTCGGAAATCCGTATAGTCGAGAGCAAAGCCGTTTTCCACAAATCCATCTTCTGGTATTTCCCCATCATAGATAAAAAAGTGTTCGATGTTGTTGCCATCACTACGGCAGTCGAAGACAACACCGGTAACGAAACGTGTCCCCTCCACATCATCAAGAAACTCACATGCAATATAGCTGGAAAAATCCTTTCCGCGTCTGGAGTATGGGTTATTGTCATCCATATCAGCCCGCAAATAGCCATCCAAAGAACGCTGTGACTTTTCGTTTGCCGCCTGGTTAAAGTTCCTGGCATTGGTTTCCCCGAGGAGAACAATCTGTAATGCATCAATGACTGTAGATTTACCTGCGCCATTTTTTCCAGTAAGAAAATTGACATCGCCAACTTCAATGATCTGCTTGGAGAAATAGAGCCAGTTAATCAGCAGAATCTTCTTCAGTTTCTTCATCGTTCTCCTCCTTCCTTAGAACAGAAACAATCATATTCAGCTTGTCAGCGGACACAGCGGACAGAACCGTTGGAAGAATCGCAAACTTACAACTGCCTTTATTGTATTTTCCATCAATTCTCTGAATGATAGAGTGGTTTTCAAGGCGCGTAAGTGCACGCTTAACTTCTTCCATATTGGGCTTGGATGGCAAAATGGCATAGTCCGTGACGACTTTCTCCAATACGTCTCTTACGGTACAGATTGCATCCTGTTCTAACCCAAGGTGCTCTTGGTTTTCATCATAAATCATTCTGATGGCTAAAAGAATCGCGGTTTCTTTTTTATCAAGATTGCAGCGGTTGGCTTCGTCCGTATTCAAGATGTAAAAATAACCGTTCATATCATCCTTGCGAAGATCCCAATCCAAAAGTGCAAGGTAATCCCGAACCTGTTCATAATGAATGGACAGAAATGTATAATCAGGATTTGCAACACGGCCTTTATCCGGTCTATATAAGGTTCTCACAACGTATGTACGACTCAACAGCTGGTTACACACAGACTTAAATTGATCGATATCTCGCTGGGAGGCACTGTTTATCCAATCCACATTCATTTCTTTTCCTCCTTGCGGCTGATCTGCAGCTGCGGAACTGAGTATTCGTTTTCTGTGAAACTGCCACCTAATTCCTTAACGGTATATCTTGCATTTCGATCACTACTGGCAAGGACAGTCAGCAGACTCATAATATACGCTTTATCATCCTGGAGCTGCATATCTTTAGAATAGCAAGTATCTGACTGACCCAGCCAATTTTCAACATACGCCTCTACGGCTGCTCTGTCGTATTCGGAGTGCAGAATCCCCTGTACCTGCCTCAAAATCTCGTCATCGATAGATGTGTCTTCAATCGGTACAGGCTCTGCCTTCGTACGCTTTCCAGGCCGCTTTCGATACCACAGACTTTTCTCTGAAATAAACGATTGCTCATATAATTGAAATGCTGGCTGGATCTGCTCAACAAGTTCGGATGCTCTGCGATTTCTTGAGAGTTCCTGAAGCAGATAGTTTAGATTGCCGCGAACATTATGATCACGGTTCGTCAGATTTTCGATTTTCTGGGTGGTTGCCCTGGTATAGCGCCGAACTTGTCCATCTATTTCGTCCAAATAGTCACGCTCGATACTATCATATTGCTCCTTCACCCAGAAAATTTTTTTCAAAAGATCGGTGCGGCATTCCTCTAATGAAGATCCACGTTTGTCCTGCAGCGCAGCATTTGACATTGCAATTAGGAGGGCATCATCCTCTACCCAGCTTTTCAGAATCGCTTGGATCGGTCCACGATATTTGGGAACGGAATCCTTAATTTTCAGGGGACGGATATAGGCCTCTGCAATTTTCTGCCCATAATCATCAAAGTGAGATGCCAGAACTTGGTTTACCTCCTGCATCTCGATTTGAACTTGAAAAAAATGTTTCACATTATGGTAGACCATTTGCAGCAAATTAATAAGTGACTGCGTGTTATCATAAGCACTATAAATTGCAGCCATCTTGTCGTACACATTGTCTCCTTCATCCGCAACTTTTAGCGTGGAATAGGTTCCGAATACATAGGAATACCCCCGAACAGGGCTGTCATCCCGCAATTGATGGAACAGTTCAAGCAATCGGCTGCTGTAGCCAGGGACTGCAATATATTCGTCAAAATCCTCTCCACGTTCCTTCTCAAACCAGCCTTTGGCGCAAAGCTTTCGTATCAAAAATCTGGCACGTCCTGAGACATCACGAAGCTCCTCTTCATCAATATCCTCCCCATCAAAAGTCGCATCTGCCAGCTGCTGCTCCAGTTTGCTTCGCAGCATCATGTACAACATATTTTCCGGTATTTTCAAACTCTCTCTATACGCGCAGTATAGGACATCCAGAGCATCTGAGTACAGGACTCGATTAGGTGAGGACAAAACGGAGAAAAGCTCGCTTGGTACAGCGTCAAACAACTTCATGAAAATCCCCCTTATAGGAGTTATCTATGACAGGCATTTTAATTAAACTGGATGATCGCCCCGATATCATTTTTGACAATGGCACATTTTACGGTGGTTTGCATTGCGGAGACTGCTTCAATGTCCAAATGAATCAGTGGATCAATGTCAGACTCGAATATTCTGACGAATGGGTCATTTACTACAGAGGCAAAAGCTACCCTGCTCCCTTTGGAAAACGTGTAGAAATATAGTTTCGCCCGGCTGTTCATAATCAAGCACTTTTCATTGGCTTTTCATTGGCATTGGCAGTTACACTATATCAACTTATTGGTCCAATAAACGCCACCTTTTAATTTCACCCTACCACCAATTTGTTTGTCTTCTTCAAGAACTTTGCCGGAATCGGGCGATCCAGTTCCCAGGTGACATTCATGGGGCGGGAGCCTGTGTGGCTCACATAGCTGGCAGTCCCCAGATAGGTGTACGCTTCGGCGCCATTTGTAATCCGATCCGATTTGAACTCCCGGACGAATAGCAGCACCTTGCTGCCACGTTCCCTGTGATGGATGTACCGCTGCCCCGTTGCGGAATTCTCTGCTGTCGTGCTCTGACTCTGCCAATGGAACAGGCTCTCGTTGATGGAATAGTCGTTATACATGGTCGTTGGCGAATAGTCCTTGTCTGCCTTATTGAGCGTCACAAAGAATACATCCAACTGCTTATCGGGCAGCCACTTTACACCCTCACGGACAGTGGAAGGCTTCAGAAAATCCAAAGCAACCAACAGTTGGTCACGGGTGTAGGTGCAGTGCAGATCCAGCGGGCAATCGAAGCCCAGGTCAACCGGTTCATCAATAAAGTCAATCTTTTCGTACCGATATCGGAGCAGTTCCAACAGTTCGCTCAGAAGAACAGGGCTGTCAGAAAGGGCATAGAGGTTATCCAGCACTTCGTCGCTGCTCCAATCCTCTGCGGCCTTGCCCCAGATGGTGATATAGAACATCTGCAGCATTCGCTTTTGCAGTTCCGGCAGCGCGGCGAAATCTACATCGTCCAGCCTTGGAAGCAAATCGAGAAGGAAAGAGATCCAGCGGCGGGAATCAATGACAGCCAGCCGCGAAAAGGCTTTCGTCAAGATATCTTCCGGCGCTTCCTGGAAATCAGGCGCAACATCCGCTCTTGCACAGAGTCGAGAGAAGGACGTAAACTTGTAAACTGCTCTGGAGTCCAGATGGTAGTAGTCCAGAAAATTGCCCAAAGTCAGTTCCAGACCGGTGTCATCGGCAAAAGAGGCCACCCGGGACACCAGACCAGCCGTATTTCCGTAGGAGGCACGGATGTTGTCGAGAATATATCGAGCCGCTTTCTTTTCCAGCTGAATGTAGCAGCCCTTGGGCACAGATACGAAACCATCCTTGATTTCCCGTGTGACACTACGGGTGGTATTGCTGAGTAATGCCGCAAACTTATCCTCAAAGTTGTATTTCTTGTTTGCCTGTCCGATGAAGTCCAACACGGTCAGGCACTCTTTATCCTCCGCCAGACGAAGACCACGCCCCAGCTGCTGTAGGAACACGGTCAGTGACTCCGCAGGACGCAGGAAGAGCACAGTGTTGACCTCGGGAATATCCACGCCTTCGTTGTAGATGTCCACAACGAAAATGAAACGAACCTCCCCTGTGACCAAGCGTTGCTTGGCAGCTTTTCTTTCCTCATCAGGGGAACTGCCTGTCAGATACATGGACGGGATGCCATGGTCGTTGAAATAGCGGCACATAAACTCCGCATGTTCAATGGAAACACAGAAGCCAAGACCCTTTACATCATCAATATCGGTGACATATTTCAGCAAAGACGAGACGACCAGATCGGCACGCCGTTGCGCCATCGCTCCGCTGAGGGTATAAATCTTTGTCAGCTCACTCTTGTCATAGCCGCCGGCACTCCATTTCAGAGTGTCCAAGTCCACAGTATCCGTGACGCCAAAATACTGGAACGGGCACAGTAGTTTCCGGTCAATGGCTTCCGGCAGGCGGATTTCTGCCGCGATACGGTTACCAAAATAGGAGAGGATGCTTTTGCCGTCCATACGCTCCGGGGTAGCAGTCAAGCCCAACAGAATGGATGGCTGATAGTAGGAAAGCAGCTTCTGATAGGTTGGTGCCGCTGCATGGTGGAACTCGTCTACGATGATATAATCGTAGAAGTCCGGTGCCGTCTTTGCCGAAAAATCTTGAGAATTGAAGGTTTGGATGGAGATAAAGAGATTGTCGATACTCTCCGGCTTATAGCTGCCCACAAACATCTCACCGAAGTTGGCATCCTTCAGCACAGCCCGGAAGGTGTACAAGCTCTGCTTGAGGATTTCTTCCCGGTGCGCTACAAAGAGCAGACAGCAAGGCTTGTCCGGATTCTGCTTGCGGGACCGCTTGTAATCCAGGGCGGAAATGACGGTTTTGCCGGTGCCGGTGGCAGCTACAACCAGATTGCGGCTGTAACCGCGAACTTTACGTTCTGCCTCCAGTTTGTCTAATATCTCCTGCTGATAGGAATATGGTGTGATATCCATTGTGTATACTTCGGCATTATTGGAGTCGAAATACTTTTCAGCGTTCAGCGCTCGTGCAAGACGCTCCTTCTGGTCCTCAGAATAATACTCAAACTCATTGGAGTTCCAGTAGCTCTCAAAGGTAGCCGCAATCTTGTCGATGGTCTCCGGCAGGTCTTTCTTCGTGACCTTCACGTTCCACTCCAAACCGCTGGAAATAGCTGCATTGGATAGGTTGGAAGAGCCGACGTAAGCCGTTGTGAAACCCGTATCACGATAGAACACATAGGTTTTGGCGTGCAAACGCGTGCGCTTGGTGTCATAGCTTACCTTGATCTTGGTGTTAGGTAACTGACGAAGCTCCTCAATCGCCTTTACATCGGTAGCGCCCATATAGGAAGTTGTAATAATGCGTAGCTCACCGCCGTTCTAAGTAAATTCTCGCAGTTCGTCCATCAGCAGGCGCAGGCCGCTCCACTTGATGAAGGACACCAGCATGTCGATGCGGTCAGCAGACACGATTTCCTTTTTGAGTTCCGTGTACATCTGAGGCTCATGGATCGCACCGGTGAACAGTGAACTCTGGGAAATAGAGGTCTCCGGACGGCTCAGATCCGCAGCAGTTTTTCCGACTGCCAACCGGGGATCTGCTTCCCGTAATAGCGCAAGAAGCTGCTCTGCCCGCTGGTCAACACCCAGCGAGGCAAAGTCAGCTTCTTTTGTTGTGTTTTGAATGAGGGATACAATCTGATTGGTTAGCGCAATTTGGGCAGAGAGGTCTCCACCATTGTCCAGAACGTTATCCAAGCCCTTCTGAACCACATCCGCCAGGTACTGCGCCAGCACCTTGGATGCTTCCGCCCTGTCAATGGGCGCAACAGCCTTGCGAGCTTCCGGGATTTCCGCCAGCTCGCTGTTCAGGGCGTTGTTGATGACTTGTTCGTAAAGACCATGGTGCAGCATATCTATTTCCTCGATATAAATGGAGTTAGAGGTGGTAGTTTAGTCTAATTGGCTCTATGTAGCCATTGGAAAAAGTAAACTGAAGAACTGATCTGTCAAAACTGGGATTGTCTGCGTGTATGATCCTATGGTGGTTGGGGCAAACAATCATCTGGTTGGTTGCGCTGTTGTTCAAACTCTTTGTGAAATAATCAATATGGTGAGCCTCGCAGACGTGTGCGTCATATTCTTCGCCAATGGATTGTCCACAGATCTGACATCGATAACAGTATAGCTGCTTCAGATTATCACCAATCTTCTTATTCAGTTTTCTGATTTTTCGAACACCCTCCGAAACCTGAATGCCTGCAGACGGGTCATCAATCTCGAAGTTCATTTCATTTTCAATGTGCTGTTCCGAAAAATCACGAGCATATGTAGCTACCGCAATTACGTCTTCTGAAAGAATTGGGTCAAGTACGTACGTATCGTCGAATTCTGTGGTATAGATTGCGAGGAAGTCCTTTGCATCATCTGGCAGCCTGATTACCCGACGGTCGCCCTTTTCACGACTTTGGCGAGCTCCATTCAGATAATTGTAGCTTTTTGAGAAGACAACCTGAAGCGCCCGGGCCAAATCTCCATTCTTGGCATAGCGAATCTGCAAAATGTCAGATTTATGGTTCCACTTCTCTTGAAATTTGACATTGCGAATCGTTGCATTGTAGGTTTTTCCGCCCCAAATAAGTCGAATTGGTTTTGCTTCTCCCTTCTCCAGGTAACGTCCCATGATTTGCCCGAATACAACCTGTTCCTTAATGGGCAGTGTAAGCCCTTCAGTCAGCAAAGACCAATCGACTTCTTTTTGATAAACATAGCTGTCTTCAATGCCCATTTGAGATCACATCTTTTGCTTATATCTGTACTAAAGACGCAGCCCAACATATTGGTGATTGGGGAGTTGCTTTCGTATATTATAGAACTAGATGGCATAAAAAGCAAGAAATCGACCTATGATTTTCTAATCTACGGAAACACGCTCGAGGGCTTCGTGTTGAAATACTGCGCAGTTCGTGATAAAATGACAAAACAGTATGTGGTCTTAATCACTGAAATGCGAAAACTGCTAAAGTCTCTTGCGGTTTTCGTATTTTTTCAACGCGCGTACGTTTTTTCTATAATCTATAATTAAAAAGCCACCTCTACCAGAAGTAAAGATGGCTTTGACAGATTAACCAGCCTATAATTTGTCAATGGAACATACTACAGCCTTTGCATATTTTTTTGCTGTAAAGTCAATGATGTTACGGTTGACACCAAAGATCCAAATCAAATAGGCACTCAAGTGAACGATTCCGCAAGCGATGTGCTCTACTGGCATAGTAAGAAAGTAATCTTTTGGCAAAAGATCCCAGTTTGTGATAATAACCGCAACGATAAGCACCACACTGTAAACAGTCAGACACCCAATAAAGAGAGACTTGACAGAATAAATGTTGCGCAAAAAACCGTAGTTCAGATTCTCTTCCTGAACGAGCTTGAATTCTGCTGTGCGCGTTTTTTCTCTTAACCATGCTGATGCGGATCTAGCAGCATCCTTTCTTGCATTAGGATCTTCACTATACAGATCGCTGAAACTGGATTCAAGTTTTGCTAGTCTATCGCAGTAGCGCTTTCTCGATACGGTACTGATTTCCGACGATTCAGCCATCAGGAACTCTGCAATGTAGTCCACCTGATTTACCGAATTCCCCCAATATCGCATCCAACAGGTAAAGAGTCCACTGCCTGCGATCAACACTGTAGTAATTACCACTGTGCTAGAAAAAGTACGCACGGCATCTACAAGAATATAGGCATCAAGCAGAAATGGGCTCACCACGAAGATAAAGGCGCAAATCCGAGTACGAATGTCATATCGATCAAAAAGGTCAATTTTCATTTCTTACCTCCCATAAGGGTATAGGCATCCCGTATTTTCCCCAGCACATCAGCCTTATCACTATACAGCAACAGCAGTTCGGAATCGAGGATATCAAATCCGGTCCCATACTCAGATGCGCGTCGGAAACGAGCAAACCCATGGGTATCAACCCTGCAAAAATAAAGCCGATACTTTCCTGCAAACTCGGTGAATTGATCAGGGAAACAGCAGTTCAAGACAATGGTCTCCCCCTGAAGTCCATTGGAAAGTAACGCATGAGCATGGGTGTTATGGCCTGTTACAAAGCATATGCCATCATTCCTGAATGGAAACGACTTCAGGCAGACAAAATCCCCCTCATCGGCGCAACGTAGGAAGTGGGTGTGGAATACCCGCTTAAGATATTCCACACGTGCCGTAACTTCATTTTCTTTGCCCTTCCACAGGTAGTAGGTCATCAAACTGTCTCCCCGAGAGATTTCCCCAGGACATACTTCGGCGCTGCCACATTTGCACTGACATTGATATCTCCGGAAGTCGTGTAGGTGACCGAATGTCCGTAGTTCTTTTTCTTCAGCGTATCAGAACCGCCATTGGTCGTTCCAGTATTATCAGAGACATAATACTTGATATCCAGTCCGAACTCTTTATCCTTCTGTGCAAAAATTTTCTCTGCAATTTCGTACTTACCGTGATGTGGAAGCTGGATGTATGTGGCATTCTTCAAATTGGGTTCAACCATTGCGTATGAACTATCGCCACACAGAAGCAGATATTTCCCATTGTCCATGGTAATCCTAGCCTGGAAGCAGATGGCATTATAAATGGTCTCTCCGTCAATCGTGTCGCCTTCACGGTTATCAAGGAATTGGGCAACAGCAGACAACGCGGCATTCTTCTCGGGGCCAACAATCTTGACCCCCATGCAAACAGTGGGAAGCGTCAGTGCATCCACCAAATCGACCTTACCGCTCAGGGAATAGATATTGTCATATTTCTCCTGAATTTTTCTGGTCAGCGAATCCTCGGTAACCCTCCCATCACCGATGAGCTTCAGTAGTTCCTTCTTGTACTTCAGCAGAAGCAGAGTATAAACCCGTGATATGACACCAGCCTCAATCAAATACGGGAGTCCATCGAAGTGGTCTGCGTCATTGTGGGAGAGTATAAACTCCGCCTGCGTATACTTTGCCTTTTTCATTTTCATGTAGTCGAGAACACGTTTCGCATGCTCCTGGCATCCGCAGTCATAAATGACCAAAGAAGAGCCGGTATCAACCAGGATACAGTCACCGTTGTTTGCCGTCTTGTCAGCGTAGCCCTTATCGGACATGAAAATTACTGTCATAATAAATCTTTCTATCCAGATTTGTTAAATTCCAATAGTACAGAAGCCTGTTTTCTGTTTTATCCTCCAAAATTCACAAATTTTTCACAAAGATATTGACAACTGGATCCGAAATCGATATAATTCTCTTGTCTTTATACGAATATATGGTTTCTGTCAATAGGGAAGTGAACAGGTTGCATAGGCTATCTGTCCATTTTTATAATACCATATTCTTCTAAAAAATGCAAGCCCTCGCTGTTTTGCGAGGGTTTTCTTTTTTGCCCATCAAATTTCCTATTGATGAATCGTCATAATTCCAGACGGCCTGCACAGTCAAGACCCCTGGCGAAGCCAGGGGGTTGCACTGACCTTATAGTGTCTTCACATCCATGCCGTTCTGCAAAGCCAGCGTGGCGCAGGTATGCCCTTACGGTATAATTACGACAAACCGG
>OLOQ01000556.1_pt1 | contig 42621 bp, 28 predicted proteins | sample 1673101 | NCBI WGS metagenome assembly OLOQ01 (sample SAMEA3136754, study PRJEB25190) | human gut metagenome | biome: human gut; feature: human-associated habitat; material: faeces | place: Austria | collected 2013 | reverse complement strand
AAAATCGGCCCTGCCATGCCAAAGGCATAGCAGAGCCGATTCAAAGCGTAAGTGCAGAAACCGCACCATTCGGGCAGTTTGCGCTACATTCCAATATGGATTTCTATGATGGGTCTTAGGGATGTTGCTCTATCGACATAAGACACCTCATGAAAAGTGATTATAGGTTACTTCTCCGCTGGGAACTTCGTGATGTTGCCCAAGTAGTACTGGCAGACCATCATGGCGTCGGAGACATCCATGGTGCCGTCGCCGTTTACATCGGCGGCTTTTTTCTGCGTATCTGTCGGGGTAACATTGCCCAGATAGATTTGGCAGATCAGCATGGCATCGGAGACATCAATGATGCCATCTGCATTTACATCACCGTATTTGACTGCACTCTGATCTGCAATGGTCAGGGTCAGGGTGGTCATGGGCTTATCGCAGTGGACGCCGTATTCCATCTCCAGGGTCTCGCTGTTCTCCCGGTTTTGGTACATGGCGTAGGGGAAGGTGATCTGGAAATCGGTATCATCAGCCGTCAGCGGCTTTTCGGACCAGGTCACATACTTCGTCACATCACGGGTCTTGCCGTTGGCGTAGTAGGCCGTTACCTGCATACCGGTGGGGTCAAAGGTATCCTTCACATTGTACGTCGTCTTATCCGGCAGCTTCGTGACCTCGATGCGTTCAATGGTGCTGCCCACAGCCATCAGGTAGGCGGAGTCGTTCTTGAAGTAGATGGTGCCGTACTCGTCCATGATGGGGCTGCAGATGGCGTACTGTGCCTGTGCGCCGCTGGGGGTAAAGATGTTGTAGGGCGTTGTATAGGTCTCCGACTTGCCGCTGGCCGTGTAGGTCTCCATCGTTTTCAGGGATACCTCGGTCTGACCGGGCTTGTCCTCCAGCACCCGGAGCTTACCGGGAGTAAAGTTGTCGAAGAAGTACACATAGACGCAGCCGGTCTCTTCCTCATAGGCCGTAGTCAGAACGCCGCTGGTTTGCGGATAACCGTGCGTCCGCACGGTATAGGCGATCTCCCAGTTGGGGATGTCAATGACCGTCAGGTTATGTCCGCTGTATGCGCCGAACTGCGCCGTGCCGGAGATGCCGATATAGGCCCGTCCATTGTAAATGGTGGGCGTGCAGGTGGACATGGCGGGATTGGCGGGGTCGTCATCGTAGTTATAGAGCTTCAAGGTGCGGACATCCTCAATGGTACCCTTTTCGTCCACAGTGGCCTCGTAGAAGTAGCCGCCCTTGCTGGTGAAGTAATACTTGCCGTTGTAATGGGTGATAGAGCTGCGGATGTCGCCGGTCACATTCATCTTGTAGGAGGACAGCAGTTCGCCGGTCTTGGGGTTAAAGGACAGCAGACTGGGCTTGCCGGTGGTGTAGCCGGAAGCGCCGTCATCCGTTCCAATCAGCAGGAAGTCGTCGCATACATAAGCGCCGGCCCAGTAGAAGCCGCCCTTGCTGGTGTAGTACCAGGTGGGGAGCTTTTCCTCCTTCGTCTGGGTGGGGTCCTCGTCGGTGGCGCTCAGGCAGACATAATGGGCTTCGTTGATCTCGCCCACCCAAAAACCGGTGTAGATGTAGCCGTCGTGATAGACGATGGAACTGTTGGGCTGACCGCCGATGGAATCCCGGTAGATCCACAGGGAGTTCAGGGTGTTGGCGTCAAATGCCTGAATGGTGCCGTCGGACAGGCCCACGAAGATCATGCCGTTGGCATAGGTGGGCGGATTGATGGCGAAGCTGGAATTGTGGTCCATAGGCTTGTCAATGAGAATTTCACCGGAAATGGCATCCACCTTGTAAATGCGGGAGCCGGAGTAGGTGTAGATAGCACCGTCCACCAGAATGGGGCAGCCGCAGGCGTTCACATCGTAGCCGGAGCCAATGGAGGTGGCCCAATACAGCTCGGCATCCTTGGCGTAGACCGGCGTCTTGTAGTCCACCACGCCGTTATTTTCGTTGTTTTGGCGTAAGTGGGGCCACGCAGAATCGAAGTTGATGAGCGTGTCGTTGGCCGGAGCCTTCTCCAGCGTAACGGTCAGCGTGCCGTCCTTGTCGGGGGCGGTGTAATGCTCCACCTTCTGGCCAATATAACCGGCGCAGGTGGTGGTATAGGAATAGCTGGCACCGGGGGTCAGGCTGTAGGTGCCGTTTTTCTCCACGATGCGCTTGCCATTCAGATCGTTGGTCAGGAATACCGTGGCATCCGCCGGGGTCGTTTGGATGGTCAGCTGAATGGGGTCGCTCTTCTGAACATGAACGGTATAGGTCAGTTCGATGCTGCCGGTATCCGCATGGCAGACCTGCACCAAAATATCTTCATTGTAAAGGTCTGTGTTCAGGACTGCTTCCGCACCGGCCAGCGTATCATAGCGCACACCGTTGACCTTGGCATAGTACCCGCCGCAGCAGGCGGTGTCTGCGCTGCTATTGGGATAAGAACCGGAGAGATAGAGGGCCGTGGTCTCCCGGTCCACCCGAACATAGTAATCCGTGGTATCCCGGTCAAAGCGGGCCGTTGCGCCGCTGGTGGTCACAAAGGGCAGCGTCTCGTCCTTGGTGGCAACGGAAAGACTGGACAGGTGCAGCTGCCGGAGCAGCTGAACGGTGTACTCCTGATAATAGGTAGTGCCGTTTTCTGTTTTGGAAATGCGGACTGTCACCGTCTGGCCGTAACCTGCCTTGGCCACGGCATAGGTCAGATTCTGGGCAAGTCCCGTCTTGCTGACAGGCGTCGTGACCGTTACCGTCTGTGCAAGGTCATGGGTCTCCGGGACGGTGCTCTGGGTCTGATACAGAGCCGTCACGGTCCCTTCTGCCGTGGCCTGCATGGCAACAGAACTGTTGCAGTCGGACACCGTATAGTGGTAGGTGTGGTCGGCGGCAGAGAAGGTCTTGTCGGCGGCGTAGGCGATCCGGCTGGAAGCGTAGGTGCCATTATAGAAGGCCAGACCGGTCAGCCAGTCGGCGGTGACAGGCTCCGGGACAGACACATTCAGTCCACTGGAAGCCGTGAAGGTGATCTGCGTGTGATACCAGGTATTCTTCGTGGCGATGCAGGTATAGCTTTCGCCGGGGACCAGATGATAGGTCCCATCCACCGGTGCGATCTCGGAGCCAGCTCCGTTGAAAACCTGCACCGTTGTGCCGGAGGGAACGGTCAGCGTCACAGGCACGGAAGCGACCTTCTGAATGTGAAGGGTGTAGGCACTCTGCTCTCCGTTGGGAGCCGTGACCTGAACCGTGTGATCCTGCGTGACTCCGGTCAGCTGCACCGTCCCGGTCCCGGTGACGGTGTAATCCTCCCCGAAAGGCTCAGCGGCAATCTCCAGCGTGGAGGAAACGGTCGTCAGGCTGTACTCCCGTACAGTCGGCTCGAAATCCAGAGGCAGCTTGGTCCCTTCCGCCGTAGCAGTCAGCGTTTTCAGCGTGGGGACACGGGTCACGGTAACATCGTAGGACTGGATCTGCGTGTATCCGTCTGCACCGGCATATTGGGCTTCCAGAGCGAAGGTCTTGCCCTCCATACCGGCGGCAAGCAGATAAGTAAGCGACGTGGCCGTGCTGTTCCAGCTGCGGGCCAGATTGGACATATCCTTGCCGTTGGTGCCGGTATAGATGGTGCGGAGCTTGGTGGTCTTGGTATCCGGGACATTGCCCATCACAACATTCAGATACACGCTGCTCAGGGCGTTGCCTGTGTCCTCAATCCAATACTGCGCCGTATGGTCCGCCTGATTTTGCTTGAAACGATAGGGTTCTTTCTCCGCATCCAGCAGCCGGATATTGCCGAACCACTGGCCGTAGGGCAGGGTCACGGAGACCTGTGCATCAGCGGAGACCGTCAGTGTACCGTCCGTGCGGTTATGGCCGCCGTCGGATACGCTGAGCTTGTAGTCGCCGGCAATGACCTTGGCGCTGCCGGTGCCGGTGGTGACGTTGCCATAGGCATCCGTCAGGGTAATGACCGGTTCCGCCACAGCGACTCCGTTCTGAGTCGCCGCTGCGGAGACGGTGTATTGGGTGCCGTCCAGAAGGGCCGCATATTCGGCAATGGCATCTTTCAGGGTTTGCAGCAGAGGCCCTGCCGAGTCGGCAGTCGCCGTCCGCAGGCCCTTCAGCGCCGCTGCATAGGCATTGGCCGCTGCCGGATAATTCTGTACATGGTTGGTCATGTCCAGGTAATCCGCCATCTGGAGGATCAGCTGAAATGCCTCGTCCGAGTAAGTCGAAGATACATGGACGCACAGGGCCTTGATGGAAGAAGCCGGAGCATCCAGCTTGTAGCCGCCCTTGTCATAATAGAGCAGGTAATTGGCGGAAACGCCGTTGATCTCATAGATGAATCCCTGCTCCAGGCCAACAAATTCAATATCTGAATCAGCCAGCGCCTGTTGAATGGTTTGCCCAGACTTATACTGGATACGGGTTGGCTCCACGATGGTGCTGTTGGCGTTCATGGCAACAAACACGAAACTGCCGGCGTACTCTTCCTCTGCGGCCATCGCCGGGACCGGCATGGCGGCAGAGAGCAGAAGCACCAGACTCAGCAGCAGAGCCATTACTCTTTTGTGCATTTTCTTTCCTCCTTTTGGTTTTCAGTACAGGCAGTTCCAGAGCCGGTACCGTATTCTCTCCCACGGTGTCCAGCTGCCCTTGCAGGCATCCAGTACACGCACGGCAAATGAGTCAACCTGCTTGCGCTGCTCCGGGGTTATCTCCTGGGTGCTGAACAGCGCCTTTTGATTCAGTTCTGCGGCTTCTGCCGCACCCTCCGGGGGCCGGACCGTGCTGTGGCGCAGCAGGCAAACGGCATAGCCAAAGCGCATGGCAATGGCCTCCCGGTCGTCTGCGGCGTCGATAGCGGCCATCTTCTTCCGAAACACCCTGCGGCGATGGAAAATGTACCCGGCCAGCAGCAAGATCAGCAGCAGCGGAAGAAGCAGCAGGTAATGGGCATCCAGCGAGAAGGTAAAGCGGTCCTGCTTGTGCTCGTTGATCTCCTCCGGCTGCTCCACCTCTACAAATTGCTGGGTGTTATTCTCGTAGGTATTCTCATCCGGGCTGTCGCCGCCCAGGGACAGTTCCTCGTCGTCTATGTAGCCGGGAGTCACCTCGAACGGCACAAAGCCGACACCGCTGACATAGTATTCCGCCCAGGCGTGGGCGTTTTCCTCCGTCAGGGTAATGGTCTCACCGGCCTTGTAGCGGGCGGCATCCTCCGCCGAGAGGTAATACCCCTCCACATAGCGGGCCGGAACGCCCATGTAGCGTAGCATCAGCACCGCTGCCGTGGCGTAATGGACGCTGTAACCGTGTCCGCTGCGTTCCAGCGTATATTGCAGAAAGTCGCCGCTGCCGTTCATGGTCCGGGCAGTCTCATCGTAGGTCATGGCTTCCCGTAGATAGTCAAAGATAATGGTGCGGATGTCGCCAATGGTCCGGGCCTGGGTGTCCAGCTTCAGCTGCCGCTGGAGAACGGCCCAGCTGTCCTGAGTCATTTGCAGGTCGATGGCCCGGAGATAGTCGGCGTATGCCTGCTCCTTGGATAGATAGGTCTCGATGTTTTCTCGCCCCTGAGCGGTGGAGAGGTTCCGCTGGATCTGATACCAGTCCGGCACACTGCCTTTCAGATAAGACAGATTCTCTGCGGCGGGCAGGTCCGTGTCTCCGATGCGATCCGCTGCCAGCGTTTCACTGCCATAGACGGCATAGGGATAGTAGCCGTGGGCGGAACAGGCGGAGAGATTCTTGACGGTCATGGAGAGGGGGGTGGCTGTCTCCGTATAGCCATCCGCCAGAGCGATCTGGCTCTGGCCGTAGAAATTCGCCTCATGGAGCCAATAAAAAAGGTCCTTATATTGGGCTGTTTCTTCGGTGTCGGCTGCTTTCCAGCCGGTGCCGGTGTAGGTGTCGTAGACCTGTCCACGCAGATACACCTTCTCCGGCTGCTCCATCGTGACTTCCAATGCCGGGGTGTCGCTTTTATTCCAGGCGGGTAAGTTCTTGAGGTTTCCTTCCGGCATGGAATTAGTATCGCTGTCGTAGCGCCGCTGGTGGAGCTGGGTTTGAATCGTTTCTACCAGGTTCGTATCCAGCTTGTCTTGGCAGGACAGACCAATCAGCAGGCACAGGGCCGCACACAGGACCGGCAAGATCAGCTGTGCCGGAGCGCCTGCAAGGGCTTCTCCCGCTGCCGTGCGCTGCACCATCAGCAGCACCGTGCCGATGATCAGCAGCCCACCGCCGATGCCTATGGGAAACAAGCCCAGCAACAGGGCTGCATAGCAGGGCAGCAGAATCGGCAAGGCCAGCAGCATCCGTCCGCTCCATGCGCTGCGGCTGAGAAGCAGCGACACCGCCAGTAGCAGAACCGTTACCGCCAGAGGCAGAAATTGGGCATCCGCTGCCGCAAGGTCCAGGTAGATCTTCCCGGTCTTTTTCGTCAGCAGGGTCAGGAAATCATTTGCCAGTGTTCCAAAACCGGGTAGGACAAACTTGTTCAGTGCCAAGCTCAGAAGAAGCAACACGCCGATGCCCGCTGGAACGAGCCAGTTCCCGATTCTGGTTTGGTATACTATCAGCAACGCCGCCTGTACCAAAATCGCAGCTGCTGTCATGGCCCACCATGGGTAGGGAACAGAGGGAAATGCAGCGGTTAAAAGCAAGCAGAAGCCCACCGTCAGAACGGCACAGACCACCCAAGCGCCCCAGGGAAAGTGCAGCTTTTTCTGTGCCGTTTCGGCGACAATCCACTGGAGTCCGTTTTCATTTTTTCGCATGATGGGTTAAACCTCCAGTCGCTGCATGGCCTCGGAATAATTCTGCGGGGCAAAGGTGGTCGCACCGGGGTACTGTTCTTCGGTACAGAGGATGAAATGCACCCGTCCGTCCGTGAGCAGCTGTTCTTCCGGCGCTGTGCCGAAACAGAGAATTCGGCTGTAACCGTCAGTTTTGGGCAGGCGGCACTCAGCGCTGCCCCTGGTCTTTACCAGAGCCGGGATAGCCTGCAAAAGCTGGTTTTCCTCTGAAATGTCCTGGACCTGCAGATCGTCCCGGTCCGTCCAGCACAGGGTATAGGGTACTCCGCTTTGCAGCAGTGCCATGCCTGCGGAGGACACGACCTCCGCCAGTGCGTCCATCTGCTGGGGGTTACCGCCGGGGCGCTTATCCCAGAATACCAAAAGGGAACGGCTTTCCGGCTGGCTGGCCTCTTTCAGAATCAGCTCATCTAACTTGGAGGACAGCTTCCAGTGAATTTGCCGGATGTCATCGCCGGGGCGATACTCCCGGAGCTGGTACACCTCGCTGCGGTCCTCACCCCGTCGATTGGAAGCACCGTCGTCGGCATAGGCCGGTCGGGCGGTCATGTCCGCCTCCATTGGATACAGGTCCGGGAGGATGGTCAGACGGGCATCCGCTTTCACGAGGGCCTTCATGGGAAGCAGGCCCAGATAGTCCAGCAGGGTAAACCGGCTGATCTGCACATACACTCTGCCGCAATACCGGCTTTGCAGCAGGATGGTTTGGCTGCTTTCGCCCTTGGCTCCGATGCTGCCGGTCAGCGTCACCGACTGTTCTTCCTCGGTGAGATCATTGCGGATAGAGACCTGACAGCCATAGCGCATTACGGGCAGAAACGCTCCGTTGCGGATACGCACCCGGCAGCTGGCCGCCGTGCGTTTTGCCGCTGTGGCCGGGGTCAGAATGTCTGCCTGCAGGTGCCTGCGGATATAGATATTGACTGCCCAGGAGGCCAGGGGCAGCAGGAGCAGCAAGCAGAGTCCGGCCAGCGCCCAAAAGGAGCCGCTTGTAAGAAGCAGTGCCGCCAACGCCAGCAGCAGGAGAGAATAACACAGGGCACTGCCTAAGATCGTTTTTTTCATTTGCTGGAAAATTCCCGGATATCCGGCTTTTGAACGGAGGTAAGTACATTTTGCAGGATCAGTGCCGCTGTATATTCCTGAAGCCGTGCCTTGGAGTTGAGGATCAGACGGTGGACGCACACATCCGGGAACACGGCGCACACATCATCGGGAATCACATAGTCCCGGCCCCCCAGATAGGCGTTGGCCTTGGCCGCACGGGTCACGGCCAGAGCGCCACGGGGACTGACGCCCAGGGTCACATAGGCATTGGAGCGGGTCAGATCCACCAGCTCTGCAATATAGTCATAAATTCGGTCTGCCACATAGATATTGCTGACCTCTGCAATGAGCTTTTCCAGTTCGGCAGGAGAAGTCACTGTCTGGCAGGCAGAAAGCGGGTCCACATGATGGCGGTCCTTCAGCAGCGCCGCCGTGCTGGCCCGATTAGGATAGCCCATGCTCAGCTGGAGCATGAAACGGTCCAGCTGGGATGCGGGCAGCATCTGCGTACCCGCAGAGCCCACCGGGTTTTCCGTCGCCAGCACGATAAAGGGCTTCGGCAGGGGCCGGGTCACGCCGTCCACGGTGACCTGCAACTCCTCCATAGCCTCCAGCAGAGCGGATTGGGTCTTGCTGGAGGTACGGTTGATCTCGTCCGCCAGCAGCAGATTGGTCATAATGGCTCCGGACTGATATTTCAGCTTGCCGTCTGCCTTATCAAATACGGAGAAACCGATAATATCCGATGGCAGGGTGTCGGAGGTGAACTGGACACGCTTGGAGTCCAATCCCAGCGTTTTGGAAAAAGCCTTGGCCAGCGTCGTCTTGCCCACGCCGGGGACATCCTCCAGCAGCACATGGCCCTGGGCCAGGATGGCCAGCAGCACCTTGCGGACGATGTCCTCCTTGCCCAAAACGACCTTGTTGACCTCTGCCTGAATTTGATCTGTCAGCTTGTTCATGCCTTTTTCCTCTTTCTGCCGATGATGTAGATCGCACCGGCGGCGATTACGACTACCGCACCGATCACGGCGCAGATGATGATTCCATTTGTGCCGGATGCCTCACGGGGAGCTTGCATTCCGTCAAAATCCAGCGCCCACGGCTGCCCGGACCGCACACGCTGCACAGCCACTAAGGCCAGGACGGATTGGGCCGTTGCCAGGCCGTCGCCGGCACCCTCCAGCACATGGCGGTAGGTGCCGTCCGCTTCCCGGAATCTGGAAAGCTCCGTCAGCAGGGTGTGCTCGTCCTTGACAAAACGGCTATCCGTCTCCGGGTCAATGCCCAGGGCGCACAGGGCCAGGATGACCTGGGCGGTGCTTTCCGCGTTCTCATCGCCGTAGGCGATATACCCGCAGGTGTCCGTCAGCTGGCCGGAAAGATAAGTAAGCGCTGCGTCGATCTCGGTCTCCAGCTGGTCCCGATAGGGGGCCAGTGCCTGCACCGCCATAGCGGTGATGTCCACATCCGATTTTCCGGGGATCAGGCCGAAGCCGCCGTCCGGCTCCTGGGCAACGGAAATGGCATTTACCATGCCCTCTCTGGAATACCGTGCATCGTCCGGGACCTCCGTATCCTCGGCATCCAGAGCCAGCAGCGCCCATATCCAGCCATTTAAGCCCTGAGCGCCCGGATCACCGGCGTAGTTATAAGTACCCTCTGCGATCAGGTCGATGGCCGAGCCATCGGGCTTCGTGCCGAAGTGGGTGGGGTCGCCCCCCAGGGCCAGCACCGTTAAAGCGATCCGGTGATACTCTGTGGCCTTGTTGCGGTCCAGGCATCCGTTTTTGGCGTATGCGTCCTCCACATGGGTTTTCAGTTCCGCTAAATAGTCGGAATAGCTCTCCCTTGTGCCGGACAGTGCCATAGCTATGGCCAGCCAATCGCAGACGGAATCGCCTGCGGGAAACAGCTCCCGGTCCTTCAGCAATTCACCCTTCTTGCCGCCCAGAGCGGACATTCCCTCCGCACTCTGTGCGATCTGTTTTTTCAAAGAGGGCTGCGCTTCCGCAAAGACCACCGTTGGGAGCAGAAGCAGCACGCAAAGAAGTGCCGCTAATATTCGTGTTGCTCTTTTCATGCTGCTGCCTCCCAGGTTCTATGGAATTTGTTTTGATAAGGGGTAAGGCCCGATCCCCGCCGCAGGAGCAGGGCAGGGGCCGCCTGTGCGGCGGTGGGGGATGGCTCCGTACCGCCGGTGGCCGGGAGAATATCTGTTTTCTCCTCATGGCACTTGGAGCAGCGATAGTGGATGTAACCATCCTCTGTTTCGGTGGGTTCCAAACGGTCCGTCTCCACGAAGTCGTGGCCCAGGGCTTGGTAGCCGCCGTTGATCCATAGGCCGCAGTAGCTGCTCAGTGAACCGTAGCCGCCTCCGGTGGAATCGTAGCCGCCGATGTCCTTGCCGTAGGCCAGAGTGAAGCGCACATAAATGGTAATGCCGTTGCGGACCTTATAGCCGCTCATGCCGGTACCCTCATACAGGGTGCCGTTGATGGAGTACATCCAGCCGGAGCCTTGGGTATAGTCAAATTCACCGATGCTGTCCCGGTCGTAGTTGTCATTGGTGGTGATGCCGTCCCGCAGAATCAGCTCCCAAAGATGCTCCGGGACATTGGCCCGGTAAGCAATGTCGCCCCGGTTGATCCGGCGCAGGTAGAAATTCATCGTAGCCGTCCCCTGATAATCCGGGTCATAGCCGTATTCCTGCAGGAAGCGCAGCAGCACGGATGCCGCCGTCTCGCCCTCCACGATGTCCAGCGTACCGGTATCCAGAATGCCCAGACCGATGGTGGTCGCATCCAGCACCACATTTACCGAGCCTGCCGGATCGCCCTCGCTGATCTGGTGGTAGGTGACGGCATAGACCTTCATGGTGGAGTTTCCGTTGCCGTCCCAGGCCAGCACCCGGACGATGTGGGTTTCCTCATCGCCGGATTGGGGTGCCTCGAAATACAGTTCATAAGTGGGCTGGGAATCGCCGTAGCTCTTTTCCACGGTCTTGCCGTCCAGCGTGACCTGGATCTGGTTGGAGTAGATCACACCGGCCCCCAACTCGGCGTTGGTGCGGGCAATCACCGTCAGGGGGAAGGTCTGAGAGGTCATGTCCAGACTGGCTCCGTCCAGATTGGTGACGATGGACGGGGGATAATCTCCCACTGTCGGGTGGGTATCGTCGGCACGGTCTGCGTAATAGCCCACCCGATACTGAACAAGTCCCAGAAATGACTCCCCATCATAGAGGGACAGCACAAAGAGGTTATCTGCGTTGAAATCCAGCTGCGCCTCGTAGTTCTGGTTATCCTGGGAAGTCAGCAGCAATCCGTTTCCGGAATTGGTCTCATTTTTCAGCCGGACACGGATATGCAGGTCCCCTTTTCCTACGGGATAAGCCACAAAGGTCAGCTTCCCGTCTGGCAGCTCCGTCTTGGTAAGCTGCTGGGTTTTCAGGGTCGTATAAATGCGGGGCGTATCATCTTCCTCACCGCCGCTACCGTGGTCGCCGCCGCTGCCGCCGTGGTCCCCGTCGTCTCCTCCGGTTCCACCGCCATGATCGCCAGAATCCTCGGAACCACCTTGGTTGTCATCAGAATCGGAGCCACCCTGGTCCTTGCCGGGGTCCTCCACGGGCTGATCCGTGGGTCCTGTGGGGCCCTGTTTGTCTTCGCCCTGTGTTGGGCCCGTAGGAGGCTCGGTCTGGTCCGGCTTGTCCGGGTCCGTAGGCTGCTCCGCAGGGTCCTGGTGCGGATCGGTATTCTTCATGCCCTCGCTGGGCGCTGTAGGCTGAGTATCCTCTTTTCCGGAGTTCTGTCCGCCGGTACTGCCGGAGCCTTGCAGCGACTCTGCCTGGAGCCGATCCGGCTGAGTGCTGATGGGATTGTCCGGCCTTGTCCGACCGGAGGAAAGAAGTGAGAGGCTGATCCCTGCAATCAGCACAATGACCAGCAAAATACTCACGGCGCTATATAGGCCGCTATGTTTTTTCATACGGGTATCCTCCAAATAACGGTTTTGGATTCTTACCATCGTCTCCTAAAACAGGAGGCAATGGTAAAAGCCCAAAATGCGGCGGATAGCTTCCCCTCCCGCAGGGGAGGGGAAGCTATAGCCCCGCCTGGTTTTATTTGCTGTTTGCAACGACCGCAACGGCGTCGGCGGAGTTGACGGCCTTGTCAAGGTTCACATCCGCGCGCAGGAACTTCCGCACGGATACCTTTTCAAAGTCGGCATACTTGCCGCTGTAGATGTCGTAGGTGAGCTGGGCATCGTTGATGTCCACAAGGCCCGTTTCATTGACATCGTAGCTCTGCGTCACTTCCTCGGCTGTGGCGCTGGCCTGGGTGATATTGGCCTTGGCCGTAGCCACGGTGAATGCCTCGCCCTTGTCCACGATCACCAGCCAGCTGTACACATTCTCGCCGTAAGCGGTGGTCTTGTACATGACATCCTCGCCGTAGGCAAAAGCCTTGCCCTCTTCGGGGGTGCCGGTCACGGTTACCAGGAACACGGTCTTGTTATCCATCTGCACATACTCGGAAACAGCGACCTCCATGGTCAGAGTGGATTCCTTCATGACGGTGATGATCAGATCGCCGGTGACATTGGCGATGGTGTAGGTGTTGTTAGCACCCTCGGTGACAGTCACGGCCTTGCCGCCCATAGTGGCAGTGATGGTGTACTTGAAGCCGTCCTTCTTCGCCACGGTGAAGGTGTAGTTGGTGTTTTCCTTGACGGAGCTTTCGCCGGTGGCATCGCCTGCGCCGGTGCCTTCAAACTTGACAGTAAAGGTCTCCGGCTGCTTCTCCGTCTTGTTGCTGTTGATGACGATGTCGCCGGTCACATCCGCGCCGGGGATGGTGTAGGTGGTCGTGCCGTCGTCATTCACATTAGCCGTAAAGCCGGTGTATGCCTTGCCGCCGATGGTCACAGCCATGTTATAAGTGTAGCCATCCACAGGGGTCAGCTTGAAGGTGTAGTCTTCCTTGTAAGTAGCAGTCGCAGCACCGGTGGTATCGTCGCCCAGGGTGACATTAAAGCTCTTGGGGGTCTTGGTGCTCTTAACAACAACATTGCCGTTGACATTGGGGACTGTGTAGGTGCCATCCTCGCCAATGGCGGGGGTAACTTCCACGCCGCCGACGGTGACGGTGACAGTATAGTCATAGTTGGGATCTGTGGGCTTGAAGGTCAGAGTGCCGCCTGCTGCGATCACGGAGCCTTCCGCATCGGTACGGGTGAAGCCATCCGGCAGAGTCACGGTGTAGCCACTGACGGTAATAACGGCGGTGTCATCCAAAATGGCAGCCGCAGGTGCGTCAAACTCAATGGCGTTTGCATTGGTATCTACATACGCTTCCGTTACTTTCACATCGGATTTACCCTGGCCGGCTGCCACAAAGCTCAGAGTCAGCGCATCGCCCAGCTCGGCGGCTTTGCCGTAACGCACGATTCGCACGGTGCCGCTGCCGGGAATCACGCGATAACCCTCGATGTTGGTGGCTTCCATGTTCAGCGTCAGAATGGTGGGGTTAAAAGAGAAGGTCATGTCGTAGGCGTTGTAGGCGTTCTTGCCGTCGTTGTTGCCGATGGCCACAGGGATCTCCACGATTTGGCCGGAGGCTACCTGCTTGTCCGCACCCAAGGACACGGTGTAGCCCTTGGCAGCAGCAGTCTCGACGGGAATGGTCAGCTCACTGCCGGCCACATTGTGAGGGACTTGAACCTGAGATGCACCGTCATCACTGTATGTCAGAAGGTTATCGACTTTCATCGTAAATTTTGCATTGGAAGTATCTGCACCCTCTTTTGCGGTGAAGGTAAAAGATGCCCAATCACCTGCTGCAAAACTGGTATGAGAAGGATCATCCTTATCAAAGGCCGTTTGCAAATAGAAGAATTTTACTGCGCCCTGATTATTGGCGGGATCAATATTCGTAAAGCCGAGACGGGCAGGTCTACTTCCAAGATTTTTCCGTCCGGTGAGCGTGTAGGCATTTGTGTCAAAACTAATGGAAATGCCAACGGCGTCCGCAACAAGTTCCTTATCCAGACTCACAGTCAGCGTCACGGTCTCACCGGGGGCGACAGAGGTCTTATCTGCGCTCATAGTGATGGTCGGTTTGTCTGCTGCAAAGACGGCAGGTACCAGGCTCAGCACCATCGCCAATGTCAGCAGAATAGAAAGGATTTTTTTCATTTGTTCTCAATTCCTCCTATCAAGATTTTTTCTCAGCAGGGAATTCCGTAATATTTCCCAGGTAGAACTGGCAGATCATCAAGGCATCCGAAACATCTACTGCACCGTCTCCGTTCACATCGGCAGCTGCATTCTGCGCATCCGTCGGTGCTACATTGCCCAGATAGAACTGGCAGACCAGCAGCGCATCCGAAACATCAATGGTATTGTCTCCATTCACATCCCCATACATCACATCCGGTTTCGTGTCTGCCTTTGCGTACTCAAAGGTGAACAGGGCGACGGGCCTAAAATTATTAGTGCTGCTGGATTCCAGTGTGACCGCCATCGCTGTTCCGTCCGCATTGCGGATATAACGGGTGACGGGGGTGGTGACAGTCTGGGTGCCGTCACTGTTGGCCTTGTAGCTGTTTTTCAAGGTAACAGAGCGGATAGTTGCCGAGGACACCACATCTACAGCAAGGTCCGTCTCGTAGCCGTATGCAGTAGCGTCTGCGTGGTAAATATCCACGCCCTCGTTGTAGGTAATGTCAACGCTCTCTGTTCCTTCCGGAACGATCACATGGTACTTGGGAATCTCCTCGTAGACATTTTTGAACTCCTCGTTGTCCTCGCTGCCCAGGGTAACGATGCCCTCATAGGAAATGTTCTTTGCATTCAGCTTCGTGCCGTTGACAGAGATGGACTGGAAGGGGCGCTCCAACTCAGCGGTAGCAGATACATTCAAGATGGCCGTGGCCGGTGCGATCTTGGCATAGTTCGTGCCGCCAGAATCATCCGTGGCAATCTTTCGGTAGGGATCCATGCCTACAAGGTAGTAGGTGCCCTCCTCTGTGGGGGCGGTGAAGGAGAAAGTGCTCTTTCCGTCAGCCGCTTCCTTGTACTGCTCGATTTGCTCCCACTTGTCGTTATACAGGAACACATCCAGGTTCGAGAAGGGATAGAAGTCGCTGCCCTCGAAGGTGGTACCGTAGGCCTGGGTATTCACTGTCATCTGTGTGCCGGGACGGACGCTGTATTCGTCCTGGCCGAAGCAGGTAAATGCACCGCCGCTTGACCAGAAGCTCCAGTTGCTGTACATGGCCACATCCCAGGTATCTCCGTTGGACAGCAGGATGTAGTCCGAGGTGGAACCCCAGCCGGGACTCATGTAGGGATAGCAGTGATTCCTGTAATACATTAAATTCTCGTCATGGCCCCAAAAATTTGCCATGTAGAGACTGGTGGGAGAGCCGGTGATCTTCAGCGCAGCCAGTGTGTCCGCCGTATAGGCAGTCTCCTCGTCCATGTAAAGAACATCGTCTCTGAGGATGAAGCCCTCCAGGTCGCTGCGGGTATATTTCCCTTTCCCGCATTCCTCTTCCGGCAGGCCGATAAAGTAGCGCTCCAGCAGATAGAGATACAGGTGCAGGCCGGTGGGCCGCTCCACGATGTTCTCATCCACATACTCACCTTCACCGTTTGCCGTATGGAAGCGGTAGAACTCGGGCATGTCGTACCGGCTCAGGTCGAAGTAGGGAACCGTGATGGCCTTGTGGCAGAGAATCGTCCCATCCTTGCCCCTGATGGGTACGCCGTCGTTGGAGATGGTCACATACACCGTGACTTTCTTGGCGGGGGTCTCATCGTAGTTATACTGTGCGTCCAATCCGTGGGGAGCTTCCTTGACCGTGATGGTAAAGGTCGCTGTAAGCTCTTTGCCGTCCGAGCAGGTCGCCTTGACCTTTGGCTCATAGGTGCCGGGGTCTTTCTCTGATACATAGAGTGAGCCGTCCTTGACCTTGGTTTGGACGCTGAACTGCGCTGCGTTGGTCAGCGTGTAGGTCAGCGTATGGCCGTCCGTATCTTCAAAGACATCTGAAAGCTTGATCTCCAGCAAGCTGCCGGCCACAACCTCGCCGGTGGTGACGGCATCCGCCTTCACGGAAACGCAGGAATCCGCAGCCAGCGCCGGTATGACGCCGAATACGCCTGCCGACAGAGCCAAAGTCAGTGCCAGCAGCAGAGATAGTATGCGTTTTCTCATATTTGTTCACCTCATTTATGCGTAGGTTACATCCAGCGTGCGTAGAGCGTCATGTTGCTGCGCACCGGGTCTTTCTGTGTATCCCAGGGCTTGGTGAGCGCCTGATCTGCATACCAGCCGCCGAACACTGCGCCGGGCTTCGTGGGCGTCATGACTTCGCCAATGACGCTGCCCCGCTTCACGGAAACGGCCCCCAGCTCTGTGCCGCCGCTGGTCTCAAAGCGAACCTTTTTCTTTCCCAGCAAGGCCAGCAGAATCAGCAGCAGGGCCAGCAGGCCCACGCCACCGATGATCCACCAGGTGACGCTTCCTGCGGCGGCACCCTCGGCCCAGTTGGCGTAGAGGGTCATGTTGCCCTTAACGGTGTCCTTGTGGAAGTCCCACTTTTGGGTGCGGTCCAGGTCTCTGTACCACCCCTCCAGGTGGTAGCCCTCCCGGATGGGGTCCTCGGGCTTTTTCACCTTTTCACCGTACTGGACGGTCTGGGAGGGGACCTCCGTGCCGCCGTTGCTTTCAAAGGTAACGGTGCAGTCCGTGGTGACGATGACGGACACGCTATTATCCTTCACGGTGTATCCGGCCATGCCGTCCTGGGTGGAAACCAGGGTGTTGGTGGGGATAAGCTGCGACACACCCTTTGTGCCGATGACCTTCATCTGAAAGCTGCCGACTACCACCTCCGGCTCCCATGCCTCGCCGCCCTTAAAGGACACGAAGTTCAGATAGAAGGCCCGCCCGCCGGTGCGGCGGCCTAAGTCGCTCCAGCGGATGCCGGGAGCGGTCATGACGCTGCCGTCCACCAGCTGGAGGAAGGTGTCGTCGTACTCGATTTCCGTCTGCATACCGTACATATCGGCGCTTTCCTGGGCATCGGTGCGCTTGAGCACCAGGGTCACGGTGATGGTCTCGCCGGTGGTGGCCCGCACCTCGTATGCACCGCCTACGGACAGGTCAAAATTGTAGCTGCGGCTCTCGTCTGTTTTGCTGCCTGTCTGCGAGGCAAAGGCTGCGGTGGGCAGCAGACACAGCAGCAGACACAGGGCTGCCAATAGTGTAAAAATGCGTTTTCTCATGCTGATCTCCTTCTCTCTCCGACCGGTTGGGCCGTTTTTTGCCCGGCCTGGCCGGTGCGAAGCCCCCAAAGGGGGATAGCCTCCCCTCCCGCCGGGGAAGGGAGGCTGACAGGGCCTTACTTAAACTGATTCACGATAGCCACGGCGTCAGTGTGATCCACCGCCTTAGTGGCGTTTACATCGGCCCGCAGGAACTTCTCCACGGAAACCTGGGTGAAGTCACTGTATGTGCCGTTATACATATCGTAGACCAGCTGCGCATCGTTGACATCCACTTTCCCGGTCCTGTTCACATCGAAGCTCGGGGTGATGGTGACCACATTGTCTGCGGCAGAGATGGCGACCTTGGCGGCGGCCTCCTCCTGGGTCAGGGTCTGACCCTTGTCCACGATCACCAGCCATGCGTACTGATCCGTGCCGTAGGCATTGACCTTATACATGGTGTTGCCGTCATAGGTAAAGGCTTTGCCGCCCTCGGGGGTGCCCTTGACCGTTATGAGCATCATGGTCTTGTCGTTCAGCTCCAGATATTTGGACACGGTCACTTCCTCCGCGCTGTGGGAGACCTTTTCCACCTTCACGACCAGGTTCCAGCTTCTGGCGTATACATACAGATAGTCGTTATAATTCACGGCCTCGACCACATATTTCCCATTGCCAAGGCTGCGCACGGTGGCGGGCCTCTTAGAAGCTGTGGGAGTGTTGAGGGGCTGATAGTAAGCCGTGACGGTGTAGTCGCAGCTCTCGCGCTGGTTCAGCGTGAAGTAGTAGGGCATATTCTTGCCCATAGAGCTTGCATTCCCGGAGGCTGCGTCCTCAGCGCCGTTGCCGGTGATCACGACCGGAATACCCTCTGTTGCGCTGGATCTGACATAGATCCTCAGATCTTCAACGACTCTATTGGCGGGGATCGTGTAGGTGATGGTGCCATTGTCGTTGACGGTGGGGATCAGTATTTTTGTAGTGCCAGCCGTAGAGGGTGTGCTGTAGCTTACATCGTAGGTAATACCGGCTCTCGGGGTGACGGTGAAGGAGTAGTCCTTTAAGTAGGTGGCTTTCTCCGGACCCCTGGTCACATCCTGCTCCACATCTGTGTTAATCTTGTATTTCACATCGTACTGCTTGGGGGCCTTGCCGGTGTAGGTGACCTCCACATTGCCGGAGATATTCTCGATGGTGTAGGTGTCATTTGCGCCGAAGGTCAAGCCCTCGGTGACGGTGTCGCCCATCTTCACGGTGAAGGTGTAGGTATAGTGGCTGTCCACGGGCTTGAAGGTGAAGCTGCCGCCGCCGGGGACCAGGCGGGTCTCCGCGTCGGAGGTAAACTCATCCGGCAGGGTCACGGTGAAGTTATTGGCGTTCACCACCGTGTCAGCATCGGTGACAGTGGCATCCGGCGCATCAAAGTTGATGGAGTTGGCATCCAGATCAAATTTGGCGTTGGTCAGCTTCACGGTGGAGGTGGCAGTCGCCTTGGCGGTGAACTGCAGGGCCAGGGCCTCGCCCAAGGGCACGGCATCGCCGTAGCGGCGGACCCGAACGGTACCGTTGTTGTCCTCCACCGTCAGATTGGCGGCGTCACCGGTCTTGGTGTTCAGGGTCAGTGCCGTCGGGTCATAGGTGAAGGTCATGTCATAGGCGTTGAAGCCGGTGATGCCCTTTTCCCCGGAGGCGACGGTCACAGGGATACGCACTTGCTGGCCCGCAGCAACCTGCTGGTCAGCACCCATGGAAACAGTATAGCCGGTAGCTGTGGGGATAGGGCCAGCCCCATCAGGTGTAATAGTCACCTTAATCGGGTCGCTCTCGCCATGGTTAAACGCACCATCTTTGACATAAAGTGTTTCTTCATCCACCTCAATGCTTGAACGCGATATTCCTGTCGTACCGTTGAAAAAAAATGCCGTTTGGGCACCACTAATATTATCTAAAGAAGCAAAGGTAACGGAACAGATTTTACCCGCAACAATAGTTTCTTCATTGTCATCATTGTACTGTCTTATTCTAACAAGGGCTTGACTGTCGGCTCCATATGCGCCATTTTGAGTGGGGTTATCAAACCAAACGCTACCATCTATATCCGTACTTACGAATTGAAAGAGAGTAGCATCATACCTTAGAACAATATCAAGCGCTGTCATGTAATCCAAATCATGCGCAAGTGTATATGTTATAGTGAGTTTTTCTCCAGGTTTCACATTTGTCTTGTCGGCTGTGGATACAACAATAGGGCTGTCGCCCTCCGCCGCAAAAGCGGCGGAGGGGAGAAGCCCTATTACAAGAACCACTGCCATAAATAATGCCAGTATTCTTTTCATAGATTAACCTCTCATCAGCCAACAGGAAATACGGTAATTGTGCCTGCAACATACTGCTCCAAGAGATCAAGATCCGCCTGATTTACTACAGTGTCGCCATTCACATTTGCCTGCACCAGTTGGTCATCGTTCAGTGTAATTGTGTTCGCCAAATATTTCCGTAGCAGTTCTACATCTTTGCTGTCCACATATCCGAAAGGATCCATATCGACATTGCCAACCTTTGGCGTTTTCAACCCCTTCAGATTCGTCTGCCAACTTAGGGCAGGACTATATCGACTGGAAACAAATGCGTCAGTAGTCAAGCCAGTATTTATTGTCTTGACAAAACTACTCTTTGCCATTTCCGTTTTGGTCTTAGCAGTGGCCGTCTGAGCGGTGCTCTTGGCGCTGCCGATACCCTGGGCACAGGTGAAGTCCAAATAGTACAGATGCTCCATCGCAGCGGAGGCGTTGTTGGTCATACCGACCACAGCGCCCACATTGCTGCCGGTGCTCTCCACATAAGCCCGGTTGTAGCAGTTCTTGACAGAAGCGGACGCGCCGGAAGCAAAGGCCACGATACCTGCCACATAGTTGCCGGCACCGGTAATGCTGCCGGTGTTGTAGCAAGCGGTGACGCCCTTGGTGGTCTGACCCACGATGCCGGCCACATAGCCGTTGCCGGTGATCGCTCCGCCGTTGTAGCAGCCGGTAATGGTACCGGTAGCGTAGCCGGTGATGCCGCCCACATACTGATAGGCATGGATGGTGCCTTCGTTGCCGCAGTTGGTGGCATTGGAGTTCACCAGACGGCCTGCAACGCCGCCCACGCTGCTCCAGTTGCCATTCACGCGGGTAACGGTGATGTCAACATCGGAGACAACGCCGGAGATGTTGGTATAGTTGGCGTAGGCCACCACGCCGCCGGAATAGGCGTTGGCAACGCTGCCCGTGGAGGTCAGGTACATCTTGCCGGTCACCTTCAGATTCTGAATGGTGGCGTAGCTGCTGCTGGTGCCGTTCACATAGCCGAACAGTCCCTTATACGGGGCCGAGGTAGTGGTGGCACTATAGTAGATGCCCATGTTCTTCACGGTATGATTATTACCGTTAAAGCTGCCCTTGAAGGCTGTGCTGGCGGTAGTGCCGCCGATGGGCGTCCAGTTGTAGCCGGCCAGGTCAATATCACCCGTCAGCGCGCCGTTGATGGCATAGCTCCCGCCGTTGACTTGCGCCGCAAACCAAGCCAGCTCCGCTGCGGTACCGATCTGATACACGCCGTCGGTCAGAGTGGGCTGCGTCTTGGTGGTGCCGTCCCATGCGCCGGCAGCAGAGGCCGTCAGCGGAATGGTCTTGGTCAGCACACCGCCGGACACATTGGCCTTGTCTGCACTGCCCAGGTAGAAGCTGCCGTAGACATAGTCGCAGCCGGCGCAGAGCACCGCATAGGTGTAAGTGCCGTAAGGCAGGTTCTCATACTCGCCGTTGCTGTTGGCGGTATGGACATTGCCTGCGGCATCCGTCAGCGTCACCGTGGGCGTGGCGGTGGTGGGATTGGTAATATTCAGCTTCAGCTTGAAGTTATAGCGCGGAGTGACCTCCACATTCACATTGGGGAAACGGTTCAAGCAGAAGTTCACCGTGACCGCATTGAAGTTCGTGCCCACGCCGGTATCCGACATGTTATACAGGGTTGCAAACGGGTTCGCCGCCGAGTACATGGAGCCGTAGGTATAACCGTTGGTGAGCTGAACATTGGCGGTGCTGCCGGAGCCAAAGTCCACATTCGTCGGGATTGTCAGCTCCAGCTCAGCCTGATCCATCTGCTGATACTGGGCGACATTGGTCTTATAGGCCGTATCGCCGATGGAATAGAACAGGTTGTAGGTAGTGGGGTTGAAGATACCGCTGTACTTGTAGATGCCACGGTAGCTGCCCTCGAAGGTGAGAGACACCTTATCGCCGGGCATGATCTCCGTCTCCTGGGGATTGGAGGCGTTGGTGACCGTGGCGGTCACTTCGGCCACACGAGCCAGACTGTAGGAGGTGCCGGTGCTATCATGCATCTTGATGATCACAGTACCGCCAGCCAGCCCAGCTTCGCGGAAGCCCAGGAGGCTTGCGTGATACTTGCCGCTGGAATCCGCCGTCAAGGTGGTCCAGCCGGAAAGATGGGTATCCAGGTCACTTGCATCGGTGGTGACGATGGCGTACTGGACCGTCGTTGTACCGCTGCTGGACACCGAGAAGTCCAGAGTGGGAGCGGTGTCGTTACTCAGATAGAACCAGTTATCGTAGTTATAATCCCAGGCCGACGGACGGGAAGATGTCAAGCCATTGGAATTATAGGCGATAGTGGCTTTCGCGTTGCCGTGTTCATCCTTGTCGTTGGTAAGCACGAACACGCTGGTGCGCTCGGGATTGGTGGCCGGGTAGAGGCCGCCGTGGGTGCCGTGCTCGTCAGCGGTCGTGTAGACATCCAGTGCCTTATAGTTCACGGCAACGATCGTTGTGCCATTGGGTGTGACATCCAGCCAGTTGCCCTTGGCGTTGCCGCCGGTCACTGCTGTGACAGCGTTTTCGTCGCCGCTCAGCACTTTGAACTTGAACTCGGGCTCGATCATGATGTTCATGGCATCGCTGTCAATGATCTGCCACAGACGGTAGGCGCGGATACGCTCCGAAGTCTTGTCCGTGTACTTATAGCCAGTGGGGTCCAAATACGCCTGGATCTCCGCCTCGTCACGGGTCTTGGTAATAGAGCCAAGGCCGCCAAAGTCGTGACAGTACTGCTCCGTAGAGTCTCCACTGTTGAAGGTGAAGGTCTTGGAGAAGTTGGCAGAATTGCTCTTGAGCCAACCGGCCTTGGTGACATAGTTCGTTACACCAGCAATGTTACGATTGTCCTCCAAACGCCAGGTGTAGTTGGAGTTGCTCTTGCTGATCTTGTAGGTCAGAGTCTTTGTGCCGGCAGCAGCGTCAGTTTCAGCCTCTCCAGTCGGATTGATGGGCTTCGTGTTGAAGTTATTATACTGGAAGTAGAGCGTAAAATCTGCGTAGTCGGGAACCGTCGCAGTCATCGTTATCGCCTGGGAGAGCGACAGATTCTTGGTAACTACCGAGTACCCCGCAGCCGTCGTATTATTGATAGACTGCGTGAAGATGAAGCTATCAGCGGTTGCTGCGGTAGGCTCCACATAGGCGTTCCAAAGAGCCGCGTTGCCGGCAGCGTACATCATGAAGGGATAGTAGGTGTAGTTGCCGGAAGGATAGGGTGTTCCGTGCTGCACATCACCACCCATGATGGGCATGACCACACGAGCCGTATAGTCATCAGCGGTAAAATAGTCGCTACTGTTCTTTTTGCTCGTGGTATAGATGGAGTGCAGACGCAGATAAATATCCGTGCCGCCGCCGGTGCCGCCGTCCACATTGGTCTCAGTGGGCAGGGTCAGGCTGTGGCCGCCCAGGTAAACATTTGCGCTGGTTTCCGAAGCTTTGTAGCCATAGGCGCGGAAGGAATATCTGCCCGCGGCCAGGCTGGCATAGAAATCGTTGTAGTTATCCGCCAGTGTACCAGTGGAATCGGGCTCAGCCGTGGTAAAATCACTGGCCTTAAAGGTCAGAGGGCTGTAACCTTCCAAATCGTAGGTATCATCGCCAATGGTAAGCTGATATTTGCCATCAACCTTGGCGATGGACAGGCCAGTGTCCTCATAGATGTACAGGGTCTTGCCATCAGCTTCATAGGAAGCCAGGTAGTCAGCGCCCTTATCGTCAAGACCGGCCGTCTCGTAGAGCTTGATCAGCGGATACCTGCTGCCATTGGTGGAATAGTTCATATCCCGACCGACATGGAAGGTATAGTGCTGCTCGATCGAGTCGCTTACGGTCAGTGTCAGCGTCCAGGTGTCCGTGGACAGACCGGCAGAGTTCATTGCATGGAACTCATAGACATATGTATCGGCGGTGTTCTCCGTGATTTGGATCGTGGTAGCACCGAACAGAGCCGTGGAGAAGTAGTAAGGCCCCTTCCTTTCGCCAGTCCCGGCTGTTCTATAATAATAGTAGTCGGTGTAGCTCAAGGAAGAACCGTCCGGATTCTCGAAGATGTTGCCAGCCTGCAGATCGGACAGGTTATAGGCGTATCCTACCGAAACGGTTGCACTTGCGGTGACCGGGACGCCGCTCTTCAGCCGCGGGACCTGTGTGCCCTCCGCAGCGGTCAGAACAATGGTGTGGGTGGCCGTGCCGCTGTCGTCGGTAGCGGTAAGCACGATCGTATACTCACCAGCCGCAGTAGGGTATAGCTCAAGGTAGAGCCGTTCAGCGTTTGCGTAGCGCCGTTGACGGTTGCCGTATAGGTCAGCGCATCGCCATCGGCATCCGTAAACATTTCAGCCACATCCAGCGTCCAGGCATTACCGAGTGTTACATTAGCTGTGGCAATTGCACCGGGAGCGACCGTAGGTGCCGACTTGCCTTCATAGGTGAAGGCGAGGAAATGGACAGGCGCATAGCTGGCGCTGCCGTCATACTCCGGCGCATAGGCAGTTCCGCTACCATCTGCACCCAGCACAAAGCTCTTTTGGACCGTAGTCCCATCCTCGGCGGTACGGGAGTAGTTCAAGGGAATTGTGATTGTGATATCCCCATTGCTCTCCGTATAGGCCATTTCTACACCGCCGCCAGTCCACTGCGGCACATCGGCGTAGTAGCCGGATGCTTCACCGCTCGTGGCATTGGTCAGTATGGCAGCGTCTTTGTAGGTGGCCTTTACATAGGTCGTGCCTGCGGGAACGGTGACCAAGTAGTAGGGCACATTCTCGAAAGCAGAGTAGCCGGTAAAGGTCACAGGGTTCTGCACACTGATGGTTGCCGTTCCTGTGGTCTGGTCATTCGCACCATAGGGAACAATACTATCCAGCGGCGCAGCTACTGTGGCTTGTTCCGTTGCAAAGACTGCCGTGGGAAGGATGGATAGAACCATCATGAGCGCAAGCAGCATTGAAAGGAACTTTTTCGCTGTCTTTTGCATTTCCAATCTCCTCTCAGAAAATTTTTTTATAATAAGGCCTGCCGGCATTATTACCTTAGCTGTAAGCACATTTTCGCATCCAATAAGAAAATAACAAGGTTATATAGGGGCGCAACACCCTATCATAATTGGTGTTGCGTTCCGATCTGTCCAAGGCGAAAGGTGCTTTCGTTAAGAGGATTGGGCGGAAGGGGCTGGCTAAGCCCCTCCTGCCCATATGGAAAAGCTGGCGGATTTCCGCCCTCGACTTGACAGACTCTAATCAAGCATCACATCTGCAACGGGAGACTCTTCCTCAACTTCGCATTCGCATTTGCGCTGCTTGGCTCGCTCGGCCCGTGCTGCCCGTTTAGCGTCACGCTCGACCCGATGCAGCTGAATTTGGATACTCTTTTCTTTTTGATAGCGCCCGCAATCTCTATTGCGGGGGTTTTTGTATATAGGATTCAAATGAGCGGCTCTCAGCGCGTCTTTCCAATCGCCAAAGCGCTCTGCGATGTAACTGCCGCCGACGATCTCGATGGGGGCAGGGGACTTTCCCCAATGTCCGGCGCAGCGCCGGAGATAGGCAGCCAACTGATCCAGGCTGTCGCCAGCGTGTTTTTCCGCAAATGCGCGGTCCTGTTCAGCCAATGCATCCCGTGTTCTTTTGGCAATGTGCTGCTCGTACCAATTCGCTCCGTCAAAATTTTGCGCACCTGCTACTTTACCCATGGGCACACCTCCTTGTGATGGTAAAAATAATACGCCGACAGCCCTAAAAAGGGTCATCAGCGCACACTCTTACTGTTTAGCACCACGGAGAGAGCGCCCGCTGCCTTTGAGTCCTAACTACACAATTCTACTGGCTTGCGCCTTGAGATTTCTTCTCTGCGTTTATGATCTGTCTTCTCACGAATTTCTCGCAATGACGGGTTTTCACCCCAGCAGCTTAGCTGCCTCGATCATATCCTTGCGCTTACAGTGCCGGTCGCGTGGGGAATTGCACCCCTTTCCTTCAGGGCAATCACCTGGCCGTTTCCAGCTCGGATGACCGCCGTGCAGCATCATCGGACTCGATTATTCTGTTTTCCAGTATCACTTCGTTTGTTAAGGGAATACTACAATAGATCCTCCGGAAATGGACTTTCGTGAATTTATCCCATTTGCGATAGAGCCGCCAAAAGCTGTTGGTATTGGGACGTTTCCGGAAAAACTGACGGAGACGGTGACGGCGTAACTTCTGTTGTCAGCGCCGGTGCAAGGAAGCAAATACTCTGGATCACCCGCATTTTGTGCTCCAAGGAAGAATGGACATAGACCTGCAGCGTGGTGCGGACATCCGCATGGCCCAGCATCTCGCTCAGGCTCTTGACATCTACCCCTCGCTCTACACAGCGGGAGGCATACGTGTGCCGCAGCACATGAAAATTTCGGTATGGGACACCTGCGGCTTTCAGCCAGGCCCGATATTGATACTGCATCGTCCGTGGCTCCATCGGCGCACTTTTCCCGGTCAGGAGATAGTTTTCTCCGTTAGGATGGGACTGGATGATCTTTTTTAAGAGGGCAGCCATGTCCCCCGGCAAGGGGATAGTACGCCGAGCGCTGTCACTTTTGGGTGGCAGCACCATCAAGCAAGTGCGTTCCCCGCTGCGGATACGCTGCACTGTTTTGCTGACATGGAGCACCCCATTTCGCAGGTCAATATCTTTATATTGTAAGGCGCACAGTTCCCCGAGACGCAAGCCGGTATTCAGCGTCAGCAAAATGCCGATACCGGCGGTCGTCGGCTTGTCCATGATTTTCTGCGCCAGCCGCTGGATCTCGTCCGGATAGAAGATGTCGATTTGCTTTCGGCGGTATGCTGGCAGCTCCACGGCCAGCCCCGGACTGGTGCAGTCCAGCTTTTTGGCGCTATATCTCAGGATGGACTTTACGAGCACACCCACATCTCTGGCGCTTTTCCCGGAAAGACCGCCTTTTTGCAGGCGGAGAAGAAAATCAGAAATTTGATTCGCCGTCAGCTGGCAGACAAGCACCGCTCCCAAAGCGGGCAGGATATAGTGTTCCAAAATATAGGCATACCGGGCAAGCGTGGACTGCTTCAGCTTATCCTGCTTGTCCGCAAGAAACCGCTCCGCAGTCTGATCCAGCGTGAGTGAGGAAGTTTTCATCGGCAGCTCTTGAAGGGATTCCAGACGCTGCTGCCGTTTTGCACGACACTCCCGATAGCTGCTGGCATAAACATAGCCGTACTCGGCACGGCCGGAGGGCGAGTGGCCCCGGATATACCGTCCCTCCCAGCGTCCATCCTTGCGCTTGTAAATATTTTCTCCACGCCTTGGCATATTGATTTCCTCCTTGACGATGTTTTTGACGGCGAATTTTGCTCACATCTTTGATTTTGATCGATGCGTTCTCGTACAAATGCTCTTGAACCAGGTATAACTATGACATGTATTTGTAATTTGTATGAGATTTTTGCTAAATACCCCCTGTTGGGGCATTGACAACCGGTATAAAGGTCGATATAATGTAGATGGTTAAAGAGGATTTGCTTCGCAAATGGGATAAATTTGCGAAATTCACAAACGCTTTTCATCCTTGCGAGTTTATTACAAATTCATTATACTGTTTCGTGCGTTATCGTCAATTCGTTTGCAGTGCTGCTTTTATTAAAAATGGTGCCACCCGGAAGGGTGACACCATTTTCTTTTTTCACGGCTACGGGCGCAGAACACCGTAGCCCATGATTTCATACTGTCCCACAGGATAGCGGTTCACCCGGCAAAGGTTTCCGGAATTACCCTCGATGGTGTAGATGATTCCGTCCTCCACCTTCTGGACGATACCCACATGGTCCGCCTCCCCGTCTTGGGGGCCGGAGCCGCCCGTGTTGTCCCAATCGAAGAAGATGATCATTCCGGGGGCAGGCTCGTCGGAGCCGTCCATCCATTGCCCACGCTCCTGAAACCACTGCACGCCATTTCCGCAACCGGCAAATTTCGGGCAGACACCCGTGTCGATATAGCCGCACTGGTCGGCGCACCAGCTGACAAAGCAAGCACACCATTCCACACGGCTTCCGAAGCCATACCACGACCAGTACGGTTCGCCGCCTATATTTCCGACCTGCGATAGCGCCACCGTGACGATGGCATCGTCCCCAGTATAGATGCCATAGAGAACGGATGACCACAACTTACGGTTTTCTTCGGCAAGCAGTTCGGAAAGCTGCTGCCGCTGGTCGGCGGTGAAGTTGAAATGGTCTGCCATTTCCTCGGCGGTCTTATGGCTGACCGTGATATAGAGATGGGTGCGTGTGACCGTCGTAGTGGTTTCCACGATGTTCCCGTGACCGTCATCGGTTTCGGTGATGACCTCCTCGGTTTTGCTCTCCGTGCGGGAAGAGATTTCGTTCATCTGCCAGAAAATATCCTTGAGGATGGCTTTCTTGGCATCGTCCACCGTGGCGACCTCCTGCGGATCGTCGGGGGCGGTGGTGGTTTTCACGGCATACACCGCCAGCACCTCCGGCCAGACCGCACGGGAGCCGGACATTTCCAGTTCGTCATAGGTGCTGCCTGCCTTTGTGACGTCAATCTGTGACTGATAATCGGTGTTGATCTCCTGCACCACCTGCCGCATAGTCTGCCCCGTGCCGCTGTCCTCGCCGGAGAAGAAAATACCGAAGCAGGAACTGGCGATCAGCCCAACCACGCAGAGAACGAGGATAATTGCCACCGCTGCCCATCCGCCTGCTGCGATAGCGGCAATGACAGCCTTTGTCCCGGCGATAGCCGCTTTTGCGGCAGAGAGTGTCGCCCGGGCAGTGTTCCGAACCGTCTGGGCAGCGGCCCTTGCCGCAGCCTTGACCGTCTGAACCGCCTTTGGCGTCGTCTTTGCGGCAGCTTTGACCGTCTGCGCCGCTCCGGAACCGACAGGTGGCTTTACGACGATGCGGCCGGTCCGCTGTATGGGGCGAGCACCTGTCCGCACTGTTTTTGCGGGCTTGGGCGCATGGGGAGCCTGCACCGCTTTCTTCGGCTTGTTTTCCCTCAGTACGTCCCTGCATTTTTGCATTTGCGCCCTTGCCTTGTCCGCATTTCGCCGTGCATCAGAAAAACCACGGCGGCCCCGCTTCCGGAATTGGACGCCCAACTCGGAGCCTGTCCCTTGCGCCGTGCGCTCCAGCTGCTGAGCGCCGTACTCCTGCGAAGAAGTCTCCGCAGGAGTAGCGCTGCGCTCGGCAGCATTCTTTGTGCGGACAGCGGCAGACTTCAGGCGCTCAGCGGCAACCGCCGCACGGTCAATGGTCTTAACGGTTCCCTTGACGGCCTTTCTTGTTTTCAGGTCTGCCATTGCGCCCCCTTACCGAATCGGTTCAGCGGGAGCAGGGAAATCCTCCCCGTACTTTTTCTCCGCTTGCAGATCCCGCAGCGCTTCTTTGACGGATTGGCGGGAATCCGGTGTTTTCCGCTCGGCGGTCAGCCGGTCCACCAGCTGGGCCGTCCGGGCAGCAATACTTGAAAGGCTGTCACACATTCGTCCCATAAAGGTCTGCGCCTTGCCAAGCAGACCTTTATTTTGTTCATACTCGGCATCTTCTGGTTCTGGCCTTCCGAGCAGCGTGCGGCCCGCCCGCTGTATATGGGTTCCGGCCTCCTGCAATTCCGCTTGAATGTCGCCCAGGCGCTCGGCTGTTTTTTGGGCACTTGCCGCCTGCCGCTCCAACATATCTTGCAGCAGGGCCAACGTGCTGGGAATCTTCATAGCAAAGACTGCACGGCGCAGGGCCGCCTTGCCATTTGCCTTAAAAGTGTCCATCGCATTTCTCGCCATACAAAGGCAGTTATCCTTGACCGTCCTAATGGCTGTTACTGCCTGCCGCAGCTGTTTTTCTGCACCGGAAATCAGTTTCTCGCACCGAACCTTCAGGGAACTGTCCCGAATGGTGCTAATTTCCCGGTGCATCTGCATCAGTTCCTCATTCATAGCGGATAACTGACCTTCCATCTCGTCAATATAGGCGGCAAGGCATTTTACCTCGTCCTGCTCTTTGTGAAGGCCGTTCTGTTCCAATACCGAAAGCAGTTCTGTGATTTCCGGGTGCTGCATCAGTTTCAACTCGCTCATTTCGTCTTACCTCCTACAATAATGCTCTCGTCCGGTTTCGTGGTCATCAGGCGGTACAGTTCTGTATCCTTCGGGAATTGATTCCGAAACGGCACCAGTGCGCCGCCGTAGCGCAGCAGGCCGCAGCCTGCCAGTGCGTTGGTGATATAGCTGGTCTGCTCCGGGGAGATGTTCAGAAGCGCCGCCAGCTTCTCCCGGTCACTGGGTGCCTGATTCAGCAGAATCAGCATTTCGGAGTTGGAGAGCATGGTGCTGGCCTGCACGCTGTCCAGCAGATACTCCACATTCTGCGTAATGGCAGTGGGGTAGGCCCCACGTTTGCGGAAGCGCCGCCATGCGGAGTCAAAGAAATCCGCACTGTACGGATTCTGAAAGACCACATGGAACTCATCTATAAAAAGATGTGTCCGCTTGCCCTTGCGCCAGTTCTCCGTCACACGGTTCAGCATGGCATCCGTGATGATCAGCAGCCCCATTGTTTTCAGCTGCCGCCCCAGATCCATGATGTCATAGATGACGATGCGGTTTTGGGTGTCCACGTTCGTCTCATGGGCAAAGGCATCCAGACTGCCGGTGGTGAACAGCTCCAGCGCCAACGCCAGGTCACGGGCTTCCTCCTCCGGCTGCTCCAGCAGCTTCTCCCGCAGAACACACAGCGTCGGGACCGGGCCGCCCCGCTTATAGGCCGCATAAACAGCATCCACGCACCGGTCAATGATGCTCTTTTGCAGAGGGCCGATGCCGCCCCGGTCCAGCTGTTCAAAGAGGGACAGGATAAACTCGGATTTGTCCACCACGGGATTGCCGCCGTCACCGTAGCCCTCCACCATGTCCATAGCGTTGATATGGTCGGGGCTTCCCGCCGCAATGCGGATAACCTCGCCGCCCAGCGCCTGCCCCAGCGCATAATACTCACGCTCCGGGTCGCAGACGAGAACATCATCCTGTGTGGCCAGCGCAAGAAACGTGATCAGCTCCTTTGCCGAAAAGGACTTGCCGCTGCCGGGGACGCCGGTAATAATGGTGGATTGGTTCAGCAGATTGGCCCGGTTGCACAGCAGCAGATTGCCGGAGATGGCGTTTTCTCCGTAATAAATGCCGCCCGGCTCCATGATCTCCTGCACCCGGAAGGGCATCAGCGCCGCCAGAGATTCCGAGGTGAAGGTACGCAGAATATCCAGCTTCTGCACGCCGATGGGCAGCGCCGTATTCAGTCCGTCCATCTGCTGAAAGCGAAGTGTTGCCATCTGGCACATTCTTCCGGTGGCGGCATTCATAATATAATCGGTGTCAGCATCCAGCTGCTCTTTGCTGTCCGCTGTATGCACCAGCGTCAGCATTCCCAGCATCATCCGCTGGTCACGGATGGTCAGGTCATCCAGAAATTCCTTCATCTCCGCTCGCTGCTTCTCCATGTCATAGGGAACCGTTCCGGAGAAATTGTTGTTGGCCTGCTGCTTCCGCAGGAAATCCACAATATTCCGCTCCACGCCCAGCAGGCGGCTCTCGCTGTCCCAGATGGCCTTGTCCATAGGGATCGGCACCACATCAATGGAGAGGATCATGGGCCTGTCGATACCGGAAAGTTCCGAGAGAATATCGTCCCGCAGATAGGCGGCGTAATCCTTCAAAAACAGCACCCGGCCATAGCGGTCGCCCATGCGGAAGTGGTCCCGGTCAAATTCGAAGCTGTCCGGGCAGATATAGTCCTGAAAGCTGTGGCCCAGCTTCATGGACAGCGCCGGGTCAAAGTGGAAGTCTGCCTCCTCACCGTGGCGATAAAAGCCATGCAGGGCCCGCAGCCGGTCCATCATGTCCAGTTCTGTGCAGCGGGAGCCAAGCCGGGAGAGCGCCAGCGTAAACTCCGCTCCTGCACGGACAAAATAGCTTTCGGCATCCTTATAGCTTTTGCGTGTGACCGTCACGGTGATATACAGGTCCCGAATCATCCCGCTTGCATGAGATGCTTTTTCCAGCAGCATGGCGTTGTACTCCCTGCGATAGTGGTCGTGACCGTCATTTGCGTAGGGAATCATGATATAGTCCTCGAAATCACGGCGATTGAGCTTCCGGGTGACAACGCTGAACTTTGTGGACGCATTGCTGTCGCAGAGATTCAAAAGACCGCTGTATCCCAGCAGCATAGATTTCTGGTCCTCCTCACCGGCCAGCGCATAGTTGATGTCGGAAAACTGCCATGTGCGGCTGTACCGGTTCGACCCCACAAGGAAGATACCGCTTTTCCAGACCGTGCGGATGGGGATCACCTCCTGCACGCTGCGGGGAATACGGAACTGCTCCGGATCTCTGCGAAGCAGCTCTTTCAACTTTTTCAGCATTTTTTGCTACGCCTCCTTTTTGTTCCATGTTCCGCTATAAACTTCGGGGCAAATGCACCAAAATTTATAGCGGAGCGCTTCTTTTCCTGCCTGCGCTGTTCCTGCATAGCTTCCCAATACAAATTGGTCGGCCGGAAGGTCAGCCGCTTGGGAACGAGAAATTCCGACCGCAGCCATGCAATGAAAAACTTTTCTGCCGTCATGCCGTGGTATTTCACAAAGCCCATAGCGGCAAAGGGCGTTGCGCCGAGGATGCACAGCCAGCTGACCGTTTCCGTCCCCAGCGCATCCCGCAGACCCAAATAGATGCCCACGGCCACGCCGCAGGCCAGCAGTGAAAAAATGAGCTGCCGCAGCGACAGCCCGAAGAAGATATTCTCCTTGTAGTCCCGTATCTCCCGGTTGATTTTGATCTCCATTGCCGTCATCCTCTCTCCGGTGCATTTTTCACCGGTCGCTTGGGCTGGATGGCCGTGGGGCTTTCGCCGCTCTCCGGGCGCAGAAAGTCTATCCGTGCGGCGGCGTGAATGGCATTGTCGTTGAGCTGGCGCTGCCATGCGCCTACGGACGGTGCCCACTTGAAGCCGTTGCATTTCAGTGTGCTCCGCTGCTCCTCCGAGGGCTTTTCATCAAAATACAGCCGCAGGCGGTTATCCTCCTTGTCTGCTTCGGCACGGCCGCCCGGAAAGTCCCAGCCCACATATTCTGTGCTTTGCGTCCGGGATACCTCCTCGATGCGCTGCCGGAGCCGCCGTATCTCCGCCGTATTGCCGCTGAGGATGTAGGACGGATACGGCTGCTTTTCCCACGAATATCCCTCCTGCACACGCCTGTCCAACTTGGCAGCATCCTCATCCGAAAGGCCGGGGCAGCCCAGCGCCGTGGCGTGCTTGCGGAAATAGGCGTTGATCTCCTTCATGCGGGCGTGCATTGCGGTCAGCTTGTCGAGCTTGGCCTGCAGTTTTTCCACTGCCTGGGGATCGTCGCTGTAAATCACATGGTTCTGCATCATTGCATTTTCTCCTATTCAAATTAAAGTCCCATCATCTCTCGTACTACACGGTCTGCCATTTTCACCGTCCCGACCAGCACCAGAAGATTGAAAATCAGTTCTCCTACATACGTCCACACCTGTGTGACTGCCGCCGCATTGGGATCAACGGCGGGCGGGCTGGATGCAAACAGCGAGAAGATGATGCAGGCCAGCACGATAATGGCTCCCTCCAGACACACGGCGGCATAGGATTTCAAAAAGCTCCTGCCGATTTGCTGACTCGGTTCCCCCGCAAAGGTCGAAAGGGGGATCGGGGCGATGGCCGTGTAGATATACAGACGGAAAAAGCGGCCATATACCGTAAGGACCATGACAAAAGACAAGATCGTGATAAAAAGACCACCGATCAGCGCCACCGCCCAGAGGGGGATGCTCTCCCAAAAGCCGCAGCTTTCAATGGCGCTCACGATCTCAGCGGGAAGTACCGTCTCCTGCGCTGCACCCATTCCGGCTGCCGACATGATGGAGGAAATAACGCCCTGCACAATGGTGAACAGGGCCATCATCAGTTCCAGTCCGTAGGTCACGGCGGCTTTGGCCAGTGCAAAGCGGATAAAGAGCTTTACCGCCGCCTCCGGGCGCTTGATCTCTGCGAAGGAGCCGCAGGTTTTTACGACGCCCACCACAAAAAACAGCACCAGCAGCGCAAGGCCAATGGCCTGCATCGTGTCGTGGATGAGCAGGACCACGTTCCAGATGGTGCCGCCCTTGAAGGTTTCCGGCGATTGCGTGATGAGCTGCCATATCTCCGCCAGCTTTTCGTTCCAAGTCGCAAGGGCGTTCTCCAGATTCTGAACGACCCAGTTGTCACTCATATTGCGTTCTCCTTTCCCGGCAGCAAGAGACAGGCTTTGCGCCTGCCTCTTGCTGCCAATTTTATCGGGTACGGTCTGCCGGGGACTTGCGAACGATCCCGTACACATCGTCCACAAAGAACTTCCCGACAAACGGATTGAAAATCGCATGGCATCTCACGCCGTTGTATTCCGCCAGATAGTCGTTGTCGCCCAGACGCTTGATGATCCTCGCTTCCCCCAGGACGTGCTTTTCGCCCTGTTTGAGAGAATGGATATAGCACTCGCATTTTCCCATGATGTTCCTCCTTTCCCTCAGCCCGTGATAAGCGCCAGGATCTCTTTGGCGAACGTCACGATCACGCCGCCAGCGAGTGTCAAAAAGCCGTTGCTGCGCTGGGACGGGTCGTGACTCTGGAAGGACAGACCGATTTGGACAATGCCCCAGCCAAGAAGGATCAGCCCCACCGCACGGATCACGCCGAAAATAAAGTCGGACAGGTTGTTGATGACCGTCAGCGGGTCGCCTGCGGCAGAAGCCGTCACAGGCATACAGCACACGCAGAGGACAGCGGCGGAATAGACCGCCAGAAATACCCGGCTCTTTTTCCCCATCGGCAGGGGCCGGGTTTGCAGATGTTTTCTTTTATCAGGATGCTTCATCATAATGTTCCTCCATAAAAATCGCTTCCAGTTCTTCACTGGACAGTAGTTCAAACTTTTGTTCGGATAGATCGGCCGCAGGAATTTCCTCGTCGGGACCCCACTGCCAGTCATCCACACGGATGGACGCCACGGCCTGCTCCGTTCCGCCGTGGACATAGGGCGGCCCGCCGCCGTCCGGGGTGCGGGACACCAGCGGGTGGGTCAGGATGTCGAATTTGTCGTCGCAGACCGGCAATTCCCCACGGATGAACAGCAGCGCTTTGCGGTTATCCAGCATCCGCACCTCGTCCGGTGTCATCAGCTCCCGGCCCGTGATCTGATAATTTGTGCTGTAATTCCCGTTGCGCCCGGACGATTTTCCGTAGGTGTTGGTGTCAATCGTGGCTTTACCCAGCAGTTCCGAGATATACTTGTGGGACCCCTGTTCGTTGCCGCCGAGATACAGCAGTTCGTCGCAATTCCCCAGCACACTTTCCCATTGCTTTTCAAACAGCGCCTTCAGCTGGGCTATATTCTGCAGGATGATGGACACAAACACATTGCGGGAGCGCATGGTGGACAGCTTGATCTCAAAGTCGTTCGGCAGACTGATGTTGGCAAACTCGTCCATCAGGAAATGGACCGGGACCGGCAGACTGCCGCCGTGCTTATGGTCGGCGCTGTCAAACAGCTGCTGGAATAGCTGCTGATACAGAATCGATACCAAAAAGTTGAAGCTGGTGTCGCTGTCGGGAATCAACGCAAACAGCGCCACCCGTTTTTCACCCATGTCCTGCAAATGCAGTTCATCCGTGGCCGTCAGGGCAATCAGGGAATCCAAATTGAACTTCTCCATGTGGGACGCCAGCGTGATTTGAATACTTTTCAGCGTTTTGGCGCTGCCGGAACGGTACTGCTTGTAATACTTCACGGCGATATGCTCAGGGTCCCGCATTTCCAGCCGTTCAAAGAGCACATCCAGCGGGGAGAGATAGCTGTCGTCATCCTCCCGGACCTCTCCGGCCCGAAGCATCTCCATGACCATCGGAAAATTCTGTTCCTCCGGTGGGGCCTCGTGATAGAGATAATAGACCAGCGCCGAGAGAAGAATGGATGCGGTGGAATCCCAGAAGGGGTCCTGCGACTGTGCGCCCTTGGGCGTTGTCGCCTTAAAGAGATTCGTCACCAGCATCTGCACCTCATTGTCATTGGTCAGATAGACGAAGGGGTTATAGCAGTGGCTTTTCTCCATGTGCAGCAGATCCAGCACCCGGACATCATAGCCCGATTCCTGCAGCAGTCCTCCGGAATCCCGCAGCAGCTCGCCCTTAGGGTCAAGGCACACAAAGGACGGCCCCTTTGGAGACAGGCACGCCTCATACAGGCAGGGCTTTGCGTAGCAGCGGGTCTTGCCTGCGCCGCTGCCGCCGACCACGACCGTGTTCAGGTTGCGCCGGTGCTTTCGGCCGTCCAGCCCCATGCGGATGTGCTGGGTGAACACCTTGTTCGGCTCCGGTGGCTTGGCACAGTATTTCCGGTTCAGCCGCTCCGGGCTGCCCCACTTGGCGGAGCCGTGTTCCACGCCACGCCGGTAGTTGCGCCGGGTGGACAGCAGCGCTCCCACCAGCAGGCCATAGGCGGCGGCAAAAAAGAGGACAGCTTTTCCGCTGTCCTCGCACCAGATAATATGAAACGGATGCTGCATTGCCGCAGGGAACTGCCGGATGATCCCGAAAAGTCCGCCGGATGCGGCCGGGGCCACCAGCAGCCCCAGCCACACCGCAGGAAGCAGGCCCAGCAGATACCACACGCTCTTGGGTTTACCGTTCATCCCTGCACTTGCCCTTCCGGGACTTGCTCGGCGCATCAATGGTCTTGACAAGCACCTCGTCCACAATATCCGTCGGGCGCTGCTCGTGGATTAAATCGTTTCGCAGTTCATTGAGCGCATGAATGACCACTCCATGCTGGTACGAATCGAGGGTCAGCACCCGCTTACTCGGTTTCTCCATCGCTTACCGCTCCTTTCTGGCGTTTTTCTGTGCGGACGCACGGCTCTGCTCCAGCGCCCGCCCCATTCTGCCGGTCATGGCCTGGAGTGTATCTCGGATATCGGTCAGTTCACTGCGAATGGTCTGCGAATCGGCATCCCGCAGCGATTCCGGCAGGCGGCTGAAATCGTACCCACGGGCATCTACCCCATATTTGCGGCAGAGCATATAGGAGATGCAATAGCCCCGGAACGCATCCGCCTGCGGGTCAGCGTGCTCCGTCTGGTCCAGCTCCGCACGGGCCATCGCCAGCGACACGCAGCGAAACAGATCCTGTCCATCCATGCCACGCTGGACAACGACGGTTCTACGGGTGTAGTCATAGGCCGCACCGTTGGGGACATTCTCCGCCATTTCGATGGGCACCGGGCGCTTGGAGATCAGAGCCGAGAGCAGCAGGCGGTCATCATAATGCACCTGCGGCTGGCGTTTGGCATCCGTCTGTGCAATATCAAAGACCTTTTTTACATGATAATAATATCCCGTGCGGCCGTCCTCGGTCACATAGCTGTCCCCGGCCTCCAAAATGGAGATGCCCGTCTCATGCCTGCGGACATATACCCCCTGTTTCTTCCAGCCGTCAAAGTCCCGCAGGCGGGTGGCCTTGTCATTCTGTGCGTAGATCAGCAGGGCATTGGTGGGCGAGTAGCGGTCAAAGCGTGCCTGCACATCCAGAAAGCCCCGGAAGGCGTCTCCGTCCTGCATGATCTCATGCGCCATTTCATCCGCCAGCGCATACAGGTCGTCCCGCTCGGCCTTTTTCTTGGCGGCGTATTCCTCCTTTGTCAGCTGCGGCGGGGCGCTGGGCGACTCCGGGGCAGCGGGGGTAGTAAACAGATCGTCAAAATTTGCCATCGTTATCTCTCCTTACTTTTTCTGCTCCGCTTCTTCTGCGGAGGTTGCTTGTGCCGGATGGGCTGCTGCGGCCTTTTCTCCTGCTCCGGCTCATTCCGCTGGGTGGGGATGGTGCCGTCCTCCTGTCCACGCCGGATCTCCCGCAACTCCTCCCGGACGGAAGGACGACCATCTTTAGACGCCCCTTCGGAGTTCTCTCTGGTTTTGGAAGAAGGCTCGGACGGACGGGAGCGCTCCGTGCGAGCCGCCGTAGGGTTTTCACGAAGCGTCTCCTGCCGGTCGGCGGGGCCCGAAAGCATCTCGTCCAACAGGCGGTCATCCTCATTTTTCTGGGGATGTGTCTGCTCCGGGGCAGGTTGTCCGGATGTTTCTTTCTCCTCGCCGGACAGGCTCTCCCGGATGGTCTCCGGGTCGGATACCGTGGCGATTTTGATATTCTCCACGATGCGGTTGATTTTTGCGGCATCCTCGGCACGCACCATGATCTCGCTGATGCCCTGCGGATTGTCCTTTGCCTCCCGCAGCACGCAGTAGACCACGCCGTAGCGCTTGGCGTCGGCCACAAAACGGGCCATGTCCTGATTTTTGACGGTAAAGATGGTCAATTCCTTGCCGCTGCGGAGCATGGCGGTCAGGCGCTGCCGCCCTTTGACCTTGTTCTTGTCCCGGTTTTTCAGGGCGGCGATCAGCAGCGCCGATACCTCCTTGGCCGCACTGCCTGTAATCTTGGCGGCCACCTCCACGCCCTCCAGACTGAGCCGGACGACCTGTTCGGCGGCGTCACCGGATGTGTTCATGTTGCTGTTCCTCCTTCTGTTGATTTTTCTCGTCCTCCCGGACAGCTTTCAGTTTCTCCGCCATCACGCCGGAGCGCTCTGCAATGTCGTTGCACAGATGCACCTCCCGGCGCAGCGCTTTGAGCCGTTCAGACAGCTCCTTGATCTGCGCCCTGTGTGCATCGGCCTGTTCCGGGCTGTCCCGAACAAACTTGGTGCGCAGCGCCTTTTGCAGCGCCCGACGCTGGGCGGAAAGGGTCGTGATCTGCACCTCCTGTTCCTTTTTATATAAAGCAAGCTGCTCGGCGGTATCAATGTGATGCCGTGCGAGCAGCCGTACTTCCTGTGAGATATTATTCAGTTTTATCAGATCCTCCCGGAGAAGAAAATGGAGCCGTGCCCGGTTCTGCGGGCGGCGCTTTGGAAATACACCGAGTTTATAGCAGTAATACAGATACAGCGCCCGGAAGCCGGTTATCTTGCGCATCTTCTGCCACTTGCCCATAGAATAGACCTTCTTCCGCTCTTTCGGAGCCTCTGGATGGGGAGCCTGCGGCAGGGGCTGGGACAAAATACGCCGCCGTATCCCATCTTCGGTGTATGCCTCCCCGAAGTTCCGGGCAAGGCGCACAAAGCGTTCCTTTCCGGGCGGGCGCACGGAGATGTCCTTGCCGAACTTCACTGCATAGCCCTTCTGGCGCAGCAGATAATAAAACTGCTTTTCGCTGACGCTTTCCCGGATCAGCCCATCGATTTCACTGCGGATCAGGCCACGCCATGTGGGGCGCTGCTCCTGTTCGGCCCGCCATTCCCCGTAGTGCTTTGCCTTTCCCGGCTGGGGCTTCTCCACCACGGACAGGCCGTATTCCCGGCAGAGTTCGTCGGAGACTGTCCGCATTTCGTAGTAGTCTTTCCCGGTACGATGGTAGCGGATGCCATCCACAAAGGATACGCTGTTCACCACAAAATGACTATGCAGATGATTCTCCTTATCCAAATGGGTGGCAACCAGCACCTGATATTTCTCGCCCCACAGCTTCCGGACCAGCTTCACACCGATCTCATGGGCCATCTCCGGTGTAGCCTCACCGGGGGCAAAGGACTGATACCCATGATAGGCGACGACACCGTCCTCCTTGCCGAAGCGCTTCTTGACTGCCAGCATCTCATCCCGTGCCGTTGCGGGCAGACAGTTGATGCCGCTGACCAGCTGTCGCAGTACGGAGACGCTTTCGCTGTCCAGCGCCTCCGTCGTTTTATCCAGGCGGGCGGCGTAGTCAATGACATCCGATAAATTTTGCACCTGTACATCGGTCATATTCTTTTGCCGGTAGAACTGCGGATTTTCCGTCTTTTCCGGGTTCTCGATATAGAGCACCACTTTGCCGAGCCATCCCTTCACGGCCCAAATGGAAGTTGTTGCCATAGCGCTACTCCCGCTTTGCCGGAAGGATGACTGCCGCTGTGACCTCCCGGATAAAGGCTTCCCATTGCTTGCTTCCTTCATCGTACCGCTTGGCATCTATGACGTTCAGCACATGGGCCTTCTGTGCGATTTGGTTGAGAAGGTTGCCCACATAATGCAGCTCCCGCATGAAGGCGAAGTATTCCGGCGGTGGGGCCTCACGGGGCACCACTCCGGCAATCAGGTGCCGCAGGTAGGCTTCACGGGACAGGCGACATTTCTCCACCTGCCGGTTCAGGTGCTCCGCCTCCTTCTGGTTCAGCCGCACCTTGATCTCTATCTCTCGCTTGGTCATTACCGTTCCTCCAAAGGTCAAAATTGCCGCATCTGGCAGCGAGGGGTTACAGGGGATGCCCCTGTCAAGCTGCCTTTTGTCCCCAAAAGGCGTTGCTTGCTGGTATAGTACATTCCTGCACGCCCTGCGGGCGTGCGTCCGGGGGTACCTGCTGATAAGAACATCCGTTATGGAAAATCAAGCGTGAATCCCGGCACACAATATACCGCAAGCCCCCTCTGTTTTTCATTTAAGGTTATACCGTGAAGTATTATAATTTCGGGTATAATTTTGAGTGTTACTTTATCGTCCTCGCTCCCTGCCTCGCTCCGGAAGGGTCATCACCCGGTCGTAGTCCTCCCGGAGCATATAGCAGCGCTCTACGCTCCACCCACGTTCTCCGCCGTATTCCGCAGCCATATACTGCTCCAGTCGGACGCAGGGGTCCGTCCCGTCCAGACAGCGGGCGTAAATGGAATAACCGCCCATGTTGGGCTGAAATGCCTTGTTATCGCTGGATACCGCATAGGTGCGGGAGCGCTCGCTGTATGCTGTAGAAAAGCTGTCTGCACGGAAGGTGATATACCCGCTCACATGGATGCCGCCTCGCTCTGCTTTGCGAAACAGCTCCCGCAGCTTTCCGTAGGACAATTCGACTTGCTGCTCCGGATACTGTGCTGAAAAAGAGACGCCATCAGAATCCGCCGATACAAGAGCGTATTCGCCATTTTTATACTGGCAGCGCACAGCTGCTTCCGCCTCCTCCCGGCTCTCGGCATCTACCGTAACTGCCCGCTTCCATGTCTCCGTAATAAGAACCTTATATTCGCTCATCGTGCCATACTCCTCTCTGGTTTTGATACTGTTCTGGTGATTGGCAGCCCCTTCCGCAGGCAGAGCCAATCATTATAATCCTTGCCCTGGCAAGGAAAGCCGTCCAGCACAACATACCTGCCTGCCAGCTGCTGCCGGATCGCATCGGCGGCGCTGCGGCCCGCAAGGTCGTTGTCGAGACACAGGTAAATGGTTTGGATTTCCCGGTGGTCCCGAAGATACTGAGACAGAGCCAGCGGCAGATGCCGCTCCGTCAAGTTCTTCTTGGGTTGGTACACACCGGCCAGAGACAACAGGTGCTGCGACCTCCACGGCAGTCTGTCCTCCTGCGCCATCGCCGCAAAGGAAAGCAGGTCGATGGCCGATTCAAACAGATACAGCACCTGTGACGACTCCTCGGCGGGGATGGAAAAGGAAAATCGCTTATCGCTGCCCGTCGCTTCCCCTTTGAAGTCTGTTCCGATTCCCCGCAGGCAGGCATAGCGGGGCTGACCGTCTTTATCCTTGCCGACAAATACGGCATTGTGGTGGGGATAGCTCTCATAGAGCCGACCGGTTCGGATGCAGAAATCAATCAGTTCATAGTCGATTCCTCGGCTGTGCAAATACTCGACGGCATGGGCGGCGCAGCGGCTGACCTGCGGCAAAAGCAGTGTCTTTGTCTGCTCCGGCTGCTGGCGGGTACAAGAAATGGGCGGCTGCCCAGCCGCCCGTCCCACGATCCGCTCCACCGCCTCGGTAAAGGGAATCTCTTTCACTTTGATCAGATAATCCAGTGCCGTCCTGCCGCCAATCCCACGGGAAAACCAGCACCACTTCCCGTTGGAAATTTTCAGGCTGTCGTGCTCACGGGTGCAGTAGGTGCTGCCGCCAAAATGCATCAGCTCCTGCGGCTCATAGGTCTGGAGATAGGTCAGTAGGTCCATTTCCTTCGCCCGGTCGATCATCTCTCTTGTCACATAGCCCATCGTTTCATCATCTCCTTGATATAAAAATAAGCCGGACGGTTTTCACATGAATGAAAGCCGTCCGGCTATGTAACGTTTTGCACCCCATTTTTCTGACCCACCAATCCTTCGTGGAAGATTGATGGGGAAACCTTCATTGCGAAATGGCGATAAATTTGACAGACGAGGAATTTCAAACAATGACATGGAAAGAGTTTGCAAAAACGGTATCAGTAGATAAAGCGGAACTAAAGGAATACTTGAAGATAAGAGGATTGGAGGAATAAGATATGTGTGGATTGTATGGTGTGCTGTCATACTGAAATAAGATAAAAGACATGGAGGAAATAACGGAAGCACTTGCCGTTGAAAGTGCGGTAAGGGGTACGGACGCAACGGGAATTGCATATAACAAAAACAGTAAAATGACGGTATTCAAGAAAAGTAAGAGTGCATATGAAATGAGTTTTAGTGTCCCTAAAAATACAGTTGCAGTAATGGGGCATACTCGTCATGCTACACAAGGGACACTAAATTTTAACGGTAATAACCACCCATTTAAAGGTATGTGCGGCGATGAAGAATTTGCACTTGCACATAACGGCATAATCTGTAATGATAAAAAATTAAGACGTGAACTAAGATTGCCGTCAACTATTATTGATACAGACAGTTACATTGCGGTGCAATTAATCGAATCACAAAAGAAGCTTGATTTTAAGAGCCTTAAATATATGGCTGAAAATGTTGAGGGTAGTTTTTCATTTTCGGTGCTTGATTCAAATGATAATCTTTACATAGTAAAGGGTGACAGTCCAATATCAATATTGCATTTTAAGAAAAGACAAGCATATGTGTATGCGTCAACAATATCAATACTTTGGAAAGCACTTGTCGATACGGAATTGTTTCACGACTTGAAACGTGGAGATTACGAAGATATTGAAATACAAGACGGCGAAATA
>OLOQ01000547.1_pt1 | contig 42974 bp, 63 predicted proteins | sample 1673101 | NCBI WGS metagenome assembly OLOQ01 (sample SAMEA3136754, study PRJEB25190) | human gut metagenome | biome: human gut; feature: human-associated habitat; material: faeces | place: Austria | collected 2013 | reverse complement strand
ATTTTGTGTATGAATTTACACTTTTGAATTTAAATCTTTTGAATAAAATTTTTATTTTTTCAAATTTCTATGATTGTTTATTTAATCATAGTTTGTTCAATATTTCAAGAAATTTCGTGCTACTTTTTTCGACATTTTTTACTTAATTTTATCATTTATCTTATCAATAATCAGCCTCAAATTAGCACTGAAGAAAAGCATAATATATTAATTTGTGAAGTGACGAATGTGATTGAAGATATTTCTTATTAAATTTTATGGAAATAGTTCAAGCTTGTCTTGAAATGGTGCCATAAAATTTAATAAGATTTTCTAAAATATCATAATGATCCGAAGAACTCACAAATTAATATATCCCGCTTTTCTTCAGTGTAGTAACTTTTATCTATAATTTTTCAATCCATTCATCAATTTCATCTGGTGATGTAACAAGTTGACTTACATGATGGTCTTCTGTAAAAACAATATTCATTCCTTTATCAACTCTTGAATCAGGACATAATTTTTGAATTTCCTGAAATGTATGTCCAAGCCAACCTGCATTTGTTGCAAAAGGTTTTATTGTTTTATTTGATAAATCATTTTGTGTTAAAAAAGTTCTAATTACTGGAGCTATTGTATACCACCAAACTGGAGTTCCAACTATAATTTCATCATAATCATTTAAATTTTTATCAATTTTTTGAATATCTGGTGTTTTACCAACACTACTATTATTTTGCTCTTCATCAACAACAGTTTGATAATCTGTTGAATATGGTTTAACTGGTTTAATTTCAAGAATATCGCAGTTAAGTTTTCGTTGTATATTTTCAGCAATCATCTTTGTATGACCAGTATATGAATAAAAAACAACCAATTTTTTCATAAAAACTCCTCCTTAAATTTCTGTAAAATCTTTTCTTTTACCTTGTACAATTTCATCATATAATTTTAATTTGTAATTTAATCTTTCTATTGTTTCTGTTATATTTTTTTGCTTTTCTAATAACTTCGCTCTTTGCTCTTCTAGCAGACCTTTTCGTGCTTCTACTGTATTTTTTCCTTGTCCTAATAGTGTCATATATTCTATTAATATCTCTATTTCGACACCTGCATTTCTCATACATTTTATGAACTCAATTTTTTTGCAAGATTGCTCATCATAGTCACGTATTCCATTTTTATTTCTTGGTATATTTGTAAGCAAACCTATTCTTTCGTAATATCTTAATGTATCTGGTGTAAAATCATATTTTTTACTTACTTCAGCTAAAATCAATATAGTGTTTTTTGCATATTTATGTGCATCATTGATATTTCTTGTTTTTATTGCAATTGCAAGGTTTTCAAGTTTTTTTCGTAACCTTGTCAAACCTTGCAAAACTCCATTTGTTAATAACAAATTAATAACAAATTATTTTTTCTTGTTCATCCAATTAAATTCATCCATTACACCTTTTCTATATACTTTATATGTATATTTCGGAAAAATATGTAATAATATGATATCCAGTAAGTTCATTATCTCTATATTCTCCCTTCTATTTATTTGAGATATCTCTTTATAAAATTATACCATATTATGTTAATTGAAATAACTATACTGGAAGATAGGTATAAACTCTGCTTTCTGTTGGTACTATTGGATTTCATTATTCGACAAATTTCGACATCATTTTAAATCATTTATTAGCATATCCAAATAATCTCCTGCTTTTTGTTTTTTCTTTAAATTTTTATCAATAAATTTTATTGCATCTTCTATTTGGTTGTTTTCTAATAGTCTTTTTATTTCTTTTAATATATCATTCATCAATAATACACCTCATTTCAGAGATATTATACCATTTAGCACATAACTTGTAAAATAGTTATTCTATATTTAAGTCAATTCAAGGGTAGTTAAAATATTTACTACTTTCTTTTACAATAGTTATAGCAGAATGGAGGTGATTAGATGATACAATTACAAATTAAAGAATTATTAAAAAAGCAGAAAAAAACGAAATACTGGTTCGTAAAAAATATGGAAGGAGGTTATCAATCACTCACAAGATTAATGAATAATGAAACAAGCAGTATCAAATTTGAAACATTAGAAAAAATGTGTGATATTTTTAATTGCGAAATTAGTGATATTGTAATTAGAAAGAAAGGTCGAAAAAGAAAATGAGTAAATTATTAAATCAGTATAATGAATTAAAAAAGAAAGATTCTAGTAAAGTATATATTTTTAAAGTAGGTATTTTTTACAATATATTAAATGAAGATGCAAGAATTGTTTCAAATGCTATTGGACTAAAATTAACCGACTTGAGTCCAGAAATTATTAAGTGTGGCTTTCCTATTTCTAAATTAGAAAAATATTTACACTTGCTAAATGCTCATAGCATAGAATTCGAAGTTATAGATCCTCCTGCATCTTCAAATCAAACAATCTCTTATAGTGAAATTATTAAAAAAATACAAAATATTGATTTAAATAATACAACTTGTAAAGAGGCATTTGATATACTATATAATATACAACAAAAATTAAAAGATATACAATAAAGAGGAGATCTTTTCTCCTCTTATCTTATTTTAATTTTCTATTTACTATTGCTTGTATTGTATTATAATCATAGCCTGCTGCTTGAAGTTTTGATTTTCTATCTGCACCATTTCCCCATTTACCTTGAATAACTTCATTTGCAATTGTTTCATTGGATTTTTTATTTGATGTTACAGGTTTGGCTCCTAAAAGTTCATTTACCTTACTTTGAACTGCATTAGCATCATAACCTGCTGTTGTCAATCTATTAAATCTATCCTGTCCATTTCCCCAAGTACCATTTATAACTTCTCTTGCAATTTCATCTATTGATTTTAATGTAGGTTTACTTCCTGTTGTCTTGGCACCTAGTATTTCATTAACCTTGGCTTGTACTTCATCATACAATGATCCTAATGCTTGTTTCCTTGCCTCTCCTACACCATATTTTCCTGCTATTACTTCATTTGCCAAATCTATAACAGACTTTGTTTCTTGAACTGGTTTCTTTGTTTCTCCATTTACAGCTAATTTACTTTTAAATTCGTTCCATCTGTTTGGATTATTAACAAATGGTGCAGGACAACATTTATGTGTTACATCATAATGTCTAATAACATTATCTGCAGATATATTATATTTTGTCATTAATTCTTTTACTAGTTCAATTGTTTTGTTAATTATATTTTCTGATATATCTAATGTCCCATTATTATTAAAACAGCACATTTCAATTCCTATTGAATTTGAATTTCTACAATTGTTGTAATATGTACCTTTAGTTCCACAATGCCATGCAATATCCTCATCTCTGACTACCCTATAAATTTCATTATCATCTACAAAATAATGAGCTGATGCACCTCTATATGCATTTTTAAAATAATCAGAATTATTTTTTGCAGTTGAAACTGCTCCAACATAGTGAATTACAATAAATTCAATTTTTCTATTATTTCCTTTTGTATAATTTCTTGTAGTTATGTTTTCTTTTATTTCCATTATTCCTCGACTCCTTCCACATCATTTTCAAAACCTAAAGTGTCTGGATCTACTTTTACATTTTCATCCATAGTAATAACCTCCTTATAAAAATTAATACTGGAAGATTTTTTATTTTTCTTCCAGTATTCTATATATACCGTAATTTTTTTACGGTGTTTATTCAGTTTTATTTGTATTACTTTCTTTCAGTTGTGTTCCAAAATAAAAAGCAATTATCATTAAATATATTTGTTCTATATTCATTTGTCCCATTATTGCTTTATATGCAACTACTAATGTTAAGATCAAGGTTACTAAACTTTTTACATTTATTAATTTTGCAAATTTATCTTTCATTTAACCCACTTTCCTTTCTAAATCATTTATGCGATGATTTATTACTTTTATTTGTTCTTCTACTACCGGCATTCTTTTAGCGAAATTATTGTGTTCCCTAACTTCACTTGTTAATGCCTCAATTTTTGTATCTGTTACCGCCTGCTGAATTTTTAAATTTGTTTCAATTTTCTTATTACTAGATATGTTTGAAATAATTGTCCCTAATAATGTTAGTCCCCCAGTAATGATTGCCACTATAATTGACTCCATTTCCAATCCTCTCTTTCTTTTGCAATATAAAAAGAGCCTTATTAAGACTCTTCTTCCAACTTTTCTTTTACTTTCTTTCTCCATAATTTAGGGACATCATCAATTGTCATTGTTTTTAAATCTCTAATTTGGATTACATAAAAATTAACCATTGCCAAGTACCTCCCCAATTTCCATAATTGCCTGTTCTAATGCAGAAATTCTATCAACATCAGGAATATCAACAATTTGTTTTGCATATTGTTCTTTTGCAAAATTTATCCAAGTTTTATACCCTTTTGCAGTTGATAATTCTTTTTCTAAGTTATCTCTATATATTGTCGGAATTCTATATATATCAAATTTATAAATAGTTCTTGAGATTGCTTTTCCAGTTTCTGCATCAAAATCAATTCTTTGCTCTTCTGTTATATTATCATTTAAAACAATTTCGCATCCATTGTTTAAAATGTTCTCAACTATGTATTTTTCCGGTTTTATATCTGATTCCACTTGATAATTTACTTGCATTTCTTATCACTCCTTTACATTTTTTTGTAGTTATATATGGTTTAACATATTTGTTTCTGTAATTAAAACTATTACAATGTTTTAACCAACCATCATAACTAATCATAGCATAGGCATCATTTAGTCTTATTTTTTTTCTTTTATATATTTTCTTTACTCTTCTTTTTATTCTTAAGAAATTTCCTCTTCTTAATGTTGTATATCCTCGGTAGAAGCGGTATCCAATAAAATCAACTGGTCTACTATCAACTTTAAATAATTGCCAATTTTCTTTTAATTTTAGCCCTTCTTTCTTCAAATAATCACTAATTAATGCCCTACATTTATGTAATTCCTTTTTATTTCTTCCAAAGAGCAACATATCATCCATATATCGCAGATAATATTTTACTTTCAGTTCTTCCTTTATATAATGATCTAAACTCTGTAAATAAAAATTTGCAAACCATTGAGATGTATAATTACCGTATAGGTAATCCAGACTCTGAACTATCTATTATTTTATCAATTAAATCAAGCATATCATAATCTTTAATTATTCTTCTAAATTTACTTTTCATACAAAATTTATCAATACTTGGATAAAATTTTTTCACATCTAATTTTAAGCAATATTTAGTATTTTTCTTATCATCTTTTAGTATTCTTTTTATTTGCTTTCCACCATAATGAATACCACGATTTGGAACAGATGCACAGCAATATTCATACATTCCCTTTTCTAGTATTGGTTGCAATTGTAACATTATACACCAATGAATTACTTGGTCTGGATAAAAAGCAGGCTTAAATATTATTCTTTCTTTTTTATTAACTCCATCGTGAATTTTCATCTTTTTATACGGACTTAATTTTATACTTTTATCAACTAGCATTTTATATATATCATCTACATAATAATCTATATTGTTCATTATTTTTACAACATTTTTTCTGCTCTTTTTACCTGCAGATGCTTTTAAAATTGCTATCTTAATATTATTTTTATCACATAGCTTTGAATAAATATTGCCTATTCTTTTCATCTTATGTTCTCCTGATATTTCTTATTTTTGTCTACCGGTCTTTCGACTAAAAAGAAGCTACTAAACCAGTCCAGTTGCGACTCTATTTTTGCCAAGGGGCACGGAAAATGATGTGTAATTTATCTATAATTAATTTTCCAAAAATAATAACACGACAACCGATGTTGAAGTTCGCATTCGAAGAATCATTGTTGAAATTCCAATACCACAAGCCACAGTTAGCGCCATTGTTGAAATTGCCACCCACATGAGCAAAAACTCCGAAACGAAGAGCAAAGCTCGGTCGAACACACACCAAATCCCTTTTTTATTTATTGTGTTTGATAATAATTATATAATTTTTCCCTTAACATTTTAACTATACCAGAGGCTAGTTATTCTTTGTGGGAGGCTGACCGCCCCCACACCCCTGTTATTTCTGGTTATCAATAAGAACACGACAACCGACGCTGAAGCCCGCAAGCGAAGAATCATAGTAGAAATTCCAATACCACAAGCCACAGTTAGCGCCATAGCTGAAACTGCCACCCACAAGAGCAATTCTATTTCCTGTGTTTTGGTAATAGTAATCAGATGTTCCTGAACCTGATCCAGCACCAATTTCATTAGGAAATCTTGCTAAAGGTTCATCCGGATCATAACCAAGATTTTTTGCATATCCATTTGTATCAGCATTTGTGTATCCAATTACTTTATATGGTGCAACAAATGTATCAGATTTATATTGAGAATGATCTTTGCATAAATATGCAACTCTATCTTTAATATTTAATCCATCAACAAATTGCCACATATTAGAGAATATATTTTCAATTCCTCTATAAATCATAGAATGAAATCCATCATTTACAATGCAACCAGATTTCATTCCTAGACTATCGCATTGTCCGGACTCTTGTCCTATTCCCCAAATCACATTGCCTACTGCAATATTTACTGCAGCACCATCGAAATAAATTACTTTACCAGAAACATTACCATCTGAATAATTTTCAACTTTAGTAATTGTTCTATTAGATGCAATAGACATATTCCACCAAGCAGTTCCTATTGCAATTGTTCTTCCAACATATAAATTTGTTGAATTTACTATAATTCTGTTAACACCTGTTTCAGCAATTAGTGCAGCAGACTGTTGGCCAGTCATTACGCCATTTCCTAATTTATTTTGAGAATTATAATCTGCATACTCTACTAAATAAAGCATTTGTAAAATGAAGTATCTATAATCTAACAATGAAAATTTACTTCCTAAGTTTTGTGCCAATGTTCTAAATTGTGATATTGTTTTATTATATACTGGTATCAAACCACTATATGAATGCAATTTATCATCAACTAATCCCATTACATATCTTGCATAATAAAAATCTTTGTAATGTGTAAATCCGCTTCTTTCAATATCAGAAATTAAGATATAATCATAATCATTTTCTTGATATACTTTAATATAAACATCTGGAATATATGTATATACATCTCCATTCGTTCCATCAAATTTAAAACTTGCATCTCCATACCAAGCCTTTACTTTTCCAGTAGTAATATCATAATTACATGTTCTTATTTGGCTCCAAGGATATAAATTATCGAAATCATTTTGAACTGTTGTACCATTTTTAGTAGCATTAGCAACTAACCCAATACTATCTTCTATTCTTTCCCAAGCCGTATTTGTGTTATTAGTTATCTTTCTTCTAACACCATATATATGTCCTCTTTTTCTTTCTATGTTTTCAACATCTGTCTCAATTTCTTCTATTCTTGCAGTAACTGAACTAAATGTTTTTGATTTTATTGTTGACTTTCTTGCTCCTGTAACTTCTGCATCTTTTATTTCAATTTTCTTGTTTGAATTAGTTAATGCTTTTCCTTCTAATGTCAGCCCATCTAATACATTAACCTGAGCTCCTGTTGCAATCCCATTTAATTTTGTTTTCTCTGCTGTTGTATAATCATTTGATGATAAGCCTTTTCCTGTTTCTTTACTAACTTTTTCATCATTTAATTTTTTTACACCAGCATCAACTTTGTCCCAGTTTTCATTTAATGCAGTATCTATATCGAAATTACTATTTAGATCTGCATCATTTGATGTATCGTGTTTAAATAACCCTAAAAAACTTGTAACTAAAGACATATTTTTTCCTCCTAACTATTTAATTTCTTTTTGTTAATATAGACATCGCCTGTTATTTGCAATGCCCCCTTTAATGTTTCATCATACATATTATTTATTGCAATACCATTTTTAGATATTGCAATTGCAGGTATTCCTGTTCCTAATGTCATTTCATAAATTGATGTAGACAATCTATCTTTTATAACAATCCTAATATTAAAACTTTTTGTTACACTAAATCCGTTTGCACCAGAGTCTCCTCGTATTTTTCCACTAAAACTAAAATTATTTCCATCTAATTTAGTTGTTAATTCATCTCCTCTAATCCAATCTTTAGAATTAGTGGTTTTATATTCATAATAACAAGATGTTATTGCATTATTCATTGCACCAAATCCATATCCCCAATAAGTACCTTCAAATGATATACTAGTTTCTGATCCAACTCCACCAGTTCTTGCAATACTTGCTTTTTTTATTACAATATCTGAATAATCTAAAAATCTACTTGGGGAAATTTGTTTTACTGTTGAATTTCCTCTGCTATCTATTGCATAAACATTAAAAATATTGCTATCTGCATTATCAATAGTTCCACTAACAGTAGAATTATCGGAATACTTAATATCTAATTGTTTGTTTCCAACTACAAATCTATATAAATTCATAGACGCATAGTTTTTAGCCACTGCTTTATTTGCTGCAGAAATAATTGCCTTAACATTAGAATATCCTTTAATTATTGATTGATTTCCACCAGTCAACTTAATTGTTGATGCGTCTGTATCCTCGTAAGTGAAATTATAAAAAGCAGGATTTGAATTTATAACATTCAAAGTTCCTACTTTTTCATTATAATATTCTGAATTGCCATAAGTAATTATTCCAACTTTTACAGAAACACTATTACTATTTTTAGAATATTGTAACATAGACAATATTTGTGTCTTTGTCCAAGTATAAGATGTACTTTTAGTTCTACTTGATGTCAAACGCCTTGTACCACTTGGGCAATCTAAAAAGTATGCAATATCATTTCCAGAAGGATTATTGCAATCAACTTTTAAAGAACTTTCATTATTTAAGCTAAAATTATTATTTGGGCTCGTAATAGTAGCAATATTTTTAGTTGCAATTGATAAAGTTCCACTCTCTGACCATAGACCACTATCTGCTCTTCTCAATCTAACTCTTACATTGTATGTAGTATTAGGTTGTAATCCACCTATTGTAAATGTACCACTTTTTCCATCTCCTGCAACATTGTCTCCTGCATTAGTCCATCCACCACCATTTAAGGAATATTGAGTCCAATCTCTTCTTGGATCACAAGTCCATTTTATTGAAACTGAATTTAATGCAGTTCCATTATTATAAATATTTATACTATTCAAATATCTAGGAATATTATCAAGCCACCAACTGCCACTACCAGTACAATTGACTGCTACAGTATAAATACCTGCTTCAGCATAGGCACTAAACTGCTTATTTCCTTGGCCATCGTGATAAATTCTTTTTGTTCCAGATGCTACTGTAGTTCCATTATATAAGTTTATACGACTTGAAGATGAATAAACTTCTTCTCCATCAATGACAACTTTAAAATTACCTGCTTTATACCAACTAGCACTTGCATTTCCACTACCAACTAAATTCCAACCAATATCTGTATAGTTACCATCTATACTTCTTCCATTGGTCCACCAGTTAAATGTTAAATATCTTCCGTGATAATTACCAGTTCCAAAAGACCCACTACTTGCCATACTATCTCCTTTCTACAACAAACTTGACAGCCAAATTTGTGAACTCACTTTTTGAATTAAAAGTCCTGCTATCTCAGCTTTTCCATTTACAATCATATCTTTGGTCTCCATACCTTTATCAGTAAATTCTGAAATAACATCTCCTGTTGCTTTATTAAATACTCTATTTCCATCACTATCAATTCTGGTATAAGTATTTGTTTCACTGCTATTTACTTGAATACCTTTTCCAATCTGGACGGCATCAGTATAAGTTTCATTAGCATTTTGTTCCCAAGTTTGCTTTTCAGAGCCTAAATTTCCCATCAAATCAGAAATATAGACAGTTTTATTTGTATCTGTATAAAAACTAATATCAATTGTATTTGAAGTAACATCAATTGTTTTGCAAAACTCTTTCCATTTATCTCCAGTATATTCTAAATTGAATGACTCTCCATTTAAAATAACTCTTGCTTTAGTAAGCTCATTTTTATTTTTGTAAATAAAACTTATTGTATAAGTTTCGTTTTTTAATTGTACAGTCTGTTTTGTTGTTCCAATTATTAATTCATACCCTATTCCAGAAATGGAATTTTGTTTTAAGTCAGTATTTGTATATTCTGTGATATTTTCATTCCAATATTCTTTAGAATACGCAAAAATATTTCCTCCGCCTTTTGTAGCAACAGTTGTTTTTAATCCTTCAATTGTTAATTTTAATTGTGCAATTTGTTCTTGATATTCTGCTGTTATTTTCTTTATGGTATCATTTGTTTCTTCTGCATTCATTTGCATAGAGTTTATTTTGCTACCATCTTCTGTTTGCTTATCAATTATTGCATCAATAGTTCCTTGTTGTTTATCAACAATAATCTCTGTTCTTCTTATTCTTTCTAAATCACTCGGAACATTTTGATAATTGACTGTTGCCTTAATAATTGATGGTGCTGACATTTCACTTTCAAGACCATTTGGGCTTTTATATGTAAATCTAAATAAAAAAGATGATGCAATTGCACCATCAAAATCTAAAATCCATAATGGATCTCCTGTTTCTAAGTAAGGTTTACATTGTCCTTTCAATTCGTAAGATGTATAAGAGAATCCTTTTACTTTATCAAATAATTCCACAATAAGTTCTTCTCTTTTTTCTTGAGTATATGCAAATGGATTATCATTTATTGCAAGACAATTTTCTCCATCTGCTGCAATACTCTCCTCATCTCTTAAAGTAATATTTTCTCCTTCTACTTGGCTCATACCTAGTGAAACAACATTTATCGGATGAGTATTCCTTTTTATAACTAATTCTGAGTAATCACTTTGCTTTTCAAGGCTAGGTTCATTTGTGTTTGTTGTTAGTCTCTTTACCATTATTTCATTCATCGATTTGACTATCATTTCATCAACCTGTTTTGTTGACTCTTTTTCTATTCCTAATGTTTTTAAATCATTAGTTATATTTCTTACCTTCTGTTTCATTAAATCGACTACTAACATTTTATGAACATCTTTTACTTTGTACTTTTTACTATCAATTAATTTTGGTGTAATAAAATACAATTTGTTATCAGATTTTATTTTTGCAAATGATCCTGATATTCCAGCAACTGCTTGAAACACTTGTCTTATTATAGCATTAACTTCAAATTGATTACTATCTACAATAAAATTGCAGTTTGCAAAGTCTTCTGTTGCTAATTCAAGACCTGCTAAATTGCAAGCCTCTTTTGTAACATCTAATACTGTTATTTTCTTACTTGAATAATCTAATTTAGATTCATATAAAATATTTGATTTCAGCATATAGTCCATTGCACTTACTTTATTTATTAAAGTAGTATCTCCGTGGCTCTTCATCAATTGTAATGAATTTGCCTAGTGAAATCCAATGTACTGAATTTTCAACTTTTATTCCTGTGAAATATTCAAATTCTTTATTTTCTAAATCAACAATATTTTCAATTTCAAAGTCAAGAGTTCTTGCAATTGCAGTTCCAAAAATATTTCCATCATCATAACAATCATCACAATATTGTACATTACTAATAGGATATTCTTTATTTCCAATTTTTATTTTATCATATTGAGTTGTACTTTCTTCATAGGACTTTCTTATTTCATCACTTAAATCAATCATTGGTTAATCTCGCCTCCTATTTGAGAAAGTGTTACCTCAAATTCATCTATTCTTCCATCTCCAACAGAAGAAATCATTGAGGTATCAGGCAGAGAAACAAAGAATTTTTTAGTAATCATCTTATCATATTTGAAAGAATAATATGTATAATAATCCTCATTTTTACTAAAATGACTTATGTATTCTTTATAAGTTTGTTTATTTAATTGTCCGAATTTTACAGTTATTGTTGTTTTAGGCATTTTTCCATAATTCTTTCTAATACTTCCATCACTCATAGTAATACTAGATAGAACTTCTGCTTCATCTTCTTTTAAATTATATCCTTTAGACAATATATTTTTAAACTTAAAACCATTATGTTCCAATAATGACATTCTCTCCACCTCCTAATATCCATATTGTAACTTTCTTTTTATATTTCCTTTATTTACTGATGAAGTCAATACTTTTCCATCGAGATTTGTTACTGAATTTACAGTAATTTCTTTATTATCATCAATACTTTGTAGATGTGTTTGCCTATTATCTTCTGTTTCAACCTTAATTTGATGACTACTTGTTAAATTAGATGTTAGTTTTGTATTTTCATGTTCTACTGCTCTTTGCATATCTTTATAAACATCTTTTAAACTATCATTAAATCCTTCTCCCAATCCTAATCCTAAATATTGACCAACTTCCTTATTAAATACCTTAGATGGAGAATGTATTCCAAATAGACCTTTAACCTTATCAATAATTCCACTGCAAAATCCTTTTATTTTATCAAAAATCCATTGTTTTACATTGTTTATTCCTTCCCATAAACCTTTTATCATATTGCTACCAATTTCTTTAACTTGTGAAAATCCTGCCTTTAACCCATTTACAATTGATGCTATGATTTGAGGCATATTCCTTGCTAATTCAATTACTATTGTTGGAATTGCTTTTATAATTCCCATAAATAGTTGAATTGCTGCCTGAATTAGCCTTGGTAAATTTTGAATAAGTACACTAGTAATAGTTAATATTATTCTTGGTAAATTTTCTATAAGAGCCTCAATTATTGTAGGTAATGCTTGTATCAATCCCATAAATAGTTGAATTGCACCATCTATAATTGCAGGTATTGCATCAATCAAGGCTTCCAAAATTGTTTCAATTATATGTGGTAAGTTATCAATAAGAGCATCTATAATAGTTGGTATAGCTTGAATAATACCCATAAACAATTGTATTGCTCCTTCAATCAGTCTTGGTAATGCATCTATCAAGCCATATACTACTGTTTTTATTATCTCATCAAGGTTGTCCAATAAAGCAGTAATAATTTCTGGAATAGCCTCTACAATTCCCATAAAGAAACTAATTGCAGCATCAATTAAATCTGGTAAATTATCTATCAATACACCTATTATTTGATTAACAAGTTGAACTAATTCTATGATTAAATTTGGAATTGCATCTACCAATCCTTGAATTAAACATATAATTATTTGCATTCCAACATCAACTAATAATGGTAGCATTGCTGTTATTGTATCAATAAGTTGTGGAATTACATCTATTAAGCATTGCATTATTGCTGGTAAAGCATCCAATATACTTTGTACCAATGATTGTAATGCAGTTAATATTATTGGTAATGCCTCCTCTAGTAATGGTGGTATCATTTGAATTATTTTAGGTAGAAACTCTTGAACTAATCCTCCTACTAATTTTGAAATTCCATTTATAACAACTTCTATTCTTGGAATAATATTATCTCCAAATGTAAGTACACTCTCAACAAAATTCTCGATTAATTGACCAAAGTCTTGTGAATCATCAGCCATTCCTGTCAATAAATTTTGCCATGCACCTTTCATTGCGGCAGCAGATCCTTGTATTGTTGTACTTGCTTCCTTTGCGGTTGTTCCTGTTATTCCAAGTTCTCCCTGAATAACATGAATTGCTTGATATACATCATTTAAATTTGATATATCATACTTAACACCTGTTATTTTTTGAGCATCTGAAAGTAATCTTTCCATTTCTTCTTTAGTTCCACCATAACCAAGTTTTAAGTTATCAAGCATAGTATAGTTTTGCTTTGCAAATCCTTGATATGCATTTTGTATGCTTTCCATAGATGTCCCCATCTTATTTGCATTATCTGCCATATCTGTAATTGCCATATCTGCTACTTGAGCAGATTTTGCAGTATCTCCATTCAAACTTTGTAACAAAGAAGCACTAAAAGATGTAACTGTATCCATATAAGCATTTGCACTTAATCCGGCTGTCTTATATGCATTATTAGCATAGCCTTCAACAATTCCTGCGCTTTCTTTGAATAATGTTTCAACACCGCCAATTAATTGTTCATAATCCGCATAACTATCTACTGCACTTTTGCCTATTGCAATCATTCCTGTTGTAACTGCTGCAGCACCAATTGCAATACCTTTAAGGGCTGTTCCGGCAATACTCTTTATTTTACTAAAGCCACCTTTCATGCTGTCTATACCTTTGTTAAATCCATCATTATTTAACTCGGTGTCTACTACAACAGAGCCATCTTTTGCCATTCTTTCACCCCATTTCTATAATAAATTTTGGGATTACCACAATTCATTTGCAAAATCAGACTCTTTTTCTTCATCAGTTCTCATATCAGGTAATTCATATAATTTTTGCATCTTTTTATAATGTGCTTTCATTTCTTTATCTTTTATTTTAGAAACATTCATATTTCTATAACCCATTATTTTCACGAACTGAGTATTCTCGTTTAAGCTATTAAACAAGGATTTGAATTTCCACCAATGCATATACTCAATTTCATTTAAGTCGATTCCATATTGCTCCATAAAAGCACTAAAAATGTATTCATCATCAAATTCATAGCTATAAATTTGTTTTGCATCTTCTTGTCTTTCTTCATAGTCCTCTTTATTACTATTTTCAATAATTTTTCCACATCTATAAAACCACAATATATCTTGTACTGCTTGTCTTACATCTGTAATTTTACTAATATCATAATAATAAAGTTGTAATGCTTGCATTATCTTCACTTCTTCACTTAAATTATGATCTTGCATTAATAATTCAAATTTTATACTTTCTCTGAAATCCGTTCTAATTTTCAAACCACTATTCGTATATTGTGGTAATTCATCTAAAAGGATGTTATTATTCATTTTTATTTTCTTTTGCTCCTCCTTGTTTCTCTATTTGGTTGGTATCTACTCAAAGATGTTGCAAAAGACTGTTGTTGTTTTTCCTTTTCTTTTACGATTTCCTCAAACGCATCTGTATGTTCTCTCAAATTATTTTTATTTCCAAATAACTTTTCAGAAATCCCTTCTCCAAACACATTGTCAAAGAAATTATTTATAATTCTGCATTGTTCTCTTATCACCTGTGAATAAGAAAGCCCTGCAGTTTCTCCTTTTTCGCATTCTTCAATAACTTTTTTTGCCTCGTTTTCAAATTTTTCCATATCATCAGCATCTAAAAAATCGAAATTAACCTCAATGTTTTTAATTTTCATAATAAATTCCATCCTTTCATAAAAAAAATAAGCAGAAGGTTATATTGCCCTCTGCTACTTACATTAACTATTCTGTTACTATTGTTGCTGTTCTTTCATCTTCGCTTAAAGTAACTTTGACTTTTTCAAATTTACCTTTTGCCTTTAATGCTCCACTATATGTATATGCATCGTTACTATCCCCATCACTATCAGGAACAACAGCATAGCTTCTTAATCTTGCATCATATTTTCCATCTGTATCTTTTGTTGTTTTATCTACAACTAAAGTTTCAACAACTGCATCATCTCCAGTTAATTCATCATCAGATATTTGTGCTATCTTTTCATGAACTGGATTGTCTTTATATTGATCAAATGCATAAGATTTTTCTTCTGCATAACCTGTTGTATCAGTTGTGTCTCCATCTTCATCTACATATCTTCTACTATATTCAGTAGCATTTTTTGATGTTGATATTTCTGTGAATTTACGCATTCTTTCAAAATTTTTTTCTGTTGATGTACCAACATTTAAGAAAGCGACTTTGTCACTTCTTTTGACTCTTGTTTCTTTTTTCTCAGCCATTTTAAAAGCTCCTTTCTTTTCAATATTCTTCTATATAGATTATTTGCATAGGAATAACATATATTGCAGTTGTTTCTGTTGTCTGTAATATTGTTCCTCTATTGCAACTAATTTTTTCTATACCATCTATATCTGGTAAATTATCCTTTTTTTCTTGCTCTTTAATCCATTGTATAAAATCATCACAAAATTTAGAATTATTTATTGTTTCTAGCGCATTAAATGGTGCTTGAATGCTAAAATCAAAATTTATTTGTTCTCTACATCCACCATCTGCAAATCTTTGTATAATTGTTGTTGTAGGTGTTTCATCAATAGAATAACTATAAGTTTTGGACTTCAAATAATCTACATTAACCTTTCCACCTTTTAAAAGTGGGCATTTTTCTATAAATTCTTTGATTATTTCCATTTTTCCCTTTATATCAGCCATATAAAATCATCCTTTCTTGATGTAATTTTCTACATCACTAATTAAATCATTTTTTCTTCTTTGCAACATTAATTGCTCCCATTTTGCACCAGTTCCAGAAGTATGATATTTAAGATTTTTACTTGTTACACTCTTTATTTCTCCTTTTCTAGCCCAAGAACTTCCTTTTTCAGTAAGCATTAATTTTCCATAATACTGAACTTTTGCATAAGGACTATTATATTTTATTTCATTGTTTGATGGATGCGATTTAATTTTTCTCAACATTCCACTATTAAACGGAATAAATGGATCACTTAATCTTTCAACTGTATCTCTTAAAAATTCTGTTACTTTACCATCTTTGTCTAATCCGATGATCTTTAATTATCTTACTTTTATTATTCATCTTAACTTTCAAATTAAAACCACTAGCCATTATTCACTTACTCCCAATTTATAATGTTGTAAATTACCTTTTCTATTATCATCCACACTAACAATCCTATATTTTTGAATATCATTATCTCTAAATATTTTATAATATTCATCGTTTGGATCATCTTCTTTTGCTGTTAATCTTTTTATTTCAATATTACTAAAATAATTAACAGTTTTTGTATCTACATTTTTAACAGAAACATTAGGCATTCCCTCAACAAGTATATCTTCATTACAAATATGCAATTCTTGATTTGTAGGTATATAAATTGTGCCTGTGCTTCCATTTTGAAAGCCGTTTATCAATAACATTAGTTTTTTTATTATGCCTAAAATAAACTTGTTTAAAAACCATTCTGGTAACACTATCATCATCATTTAAATGATAAATTGTAATTGAGTGTATAAAAAATCTTTTGTTCATTATCCTACTCCACAATATAAAAGAGGTTGTCCATCTTTACCAATAATATTACTTAAATATTTCTTTATAATGCTTATTTTATCCTCTTCTAATTTTTTTTCTATTTCCTCAGGAGATGAATAAGTTTCACTCCATCCTTCTATATTTTGTGATTTTAAATTTCCAACTTCTTTTTTTTGCATTTCTGCATCAGCAATTTTTTCAATAATTAATGCAGTAGCATATTTTACATTTTCGTGTAAATCTTCTATATCAATTCTATTAAATGTTTTTGAATTAATATAAACACTTGCATCAATTACATATTTATTAAAGTTATCAGGTATGCTACTGACACCTAATAACTCTTTATAATCCTTATCATTAATGTATTTTAGCATACCTTAATCCTCCAAATACTATTCTGCTGTGTTTTTTCTAATTTGAACGCCAAGTTTATTAGTAACCATTAATCCCCCAACTTGTCTACCTTGTAAAGCAGATGCACCAATATGTTTACCATCTTTTAAATCTTCAACAGCAGGTTCTTTTTTCCATACTTCATATTTTTGGCAATATCTTTTATCATATATAATAAAATCAACATTCTCTCCCATTAAATAGTTTGGTTTTGTTGCAACTCCTGCTAATTTACCAATTACACCTTCTCTAACAAGTTTTTCTCCTAAAGTTCCTGCAGTATTAGAGAATTTTTCGTCAGTTAATAACAATTCTTCAACATCTGCTGAAATAGCAACTCTCATTTGATTTGCTTTCATATTTCTTTTTTTCATATTTTTAATTTCTGCAACTATTTTTGCATAAACATTTGCAGTTGTTAATTTTGAAGTATCAGATGAAACAGTACCTGTTAATAGAGCCTCAATAGCCATTTGTTCTTTTTTCATACCAATTGAATAACCTGCACTATCAATTCTTTGTGCAACTAAATTATCTGGAACAGCCTCAGCCTCGTATCCATCTATTAATTCATTTACACCATAATCTTTGTCAATTGGTAAAGGTAGATAATCTGTACCTGATGTTTGCAATTCAATACCATTTTTGATATCATAATCTGATACTTTTACCTCATCATCTCTTGTTGGAACCATTATTTGTCCTGTTACTCCATCTTTTTCATAGTCCTCTGAAAAATCATCATAAATATTTGTTTCTGCTCTTGATATTGCTAAAACTTGTGCTGCATAACTTTCTTTTCTTTTATGTGTTCCTGTTCCTAACGCATTTGCCATAATAAATTACCTCTCTTTCATTAATCAAATAATTCTGGATGTTTCTGTTTTAATATTGCAGTAACTCCATCATCTTTTTTACTATTATTACTATTTTTTACTGATACACCATCAGTAATATTGTTGTCTGAATTGTTGTCAGACTTTTGTGTATATTTTGGATTTTCTTTCAAAAATTCTTCTAAATTATCTTTGAAATCTCCATCCATTTTAGAAACTTTAAATAAAACATAGTCTGAATCCTCTTTATTTACACCACTTTCTAGAATTGCAATGTAATTTTCTTTTTCTTCTAAATCAGCTATTGCTTTTTGATAGGCAGTTTCTTTTTCAGCCTTTTTTTGCTCTTCTGTCTTTTGACTTTCTAACCATTCATTATATTTCTTTAAATCAATATCTTTATACTTTTTTTCGTATTTTTCTTTTAATTTCTTGTCTAAAGCATTATATTCTTCTTGGGTATAAGTCTTTACAGAATTGCCCTCATCTTTGTTTTGACTGGCTTGAGTTCCAGAATTATTGTTGTTGACATTTTGATTATTTAAATCTTTTCCATCTTCAACATTTGGGTTGTTTTCTTGATTTTGATTTTCATTTTCCATTTAAAAAACCTCCTTAAATACCTAAATTATTCTTTTAAGTCTTTAAAATAGTAAAAAGACTAATACCTGTGTTGTTCTTTATAGTCTGCAATACAGTAAAAAGACATAAAAAGAACATCTTACCGACATTGGCAAAATGCTCTTTCACTTTATAATTATAAAATTAATAACTAATCAATATTTTCTTCAAATTTTAATATCTTATCTTGTAATTTTTCTAATTCTATTGATTTTTCTGTAAAATTTAGATTTTTATCCAAATGATTATGAATTTCTTCATCTAATCTCTCAATAATTTCTCCTGTATCGTCTATTGTATAGTCTTTGTCTTCTAATTTTATATTTACACTTTCTAAAAGTTTTATTTCATTATCATCTAACTTATTCTTTATGTTCATACCTTTTCAACTCCCTCTTATTAGTTGGTCTTGCAGTTGCTAATTTTCCTGTATCAGGATTTATTGAAACTGTTACCTTTTTCCCATAAATATTTATGCTTTTTCTTCCTTGATTGTCTGTTTTAATTTTACCATAATCAAGCGGATTGTTCAAGGTATCTTGTATATCTTCAAAATCTAAATTTCTGGCATAAGTTCTTGATATTATATGTTCTGAAACTTCTTTTATTTCAAAATTATTTACTTTTTTTCCAACAATATTACTATTGTATTTATTAGCAATCTGTGTAATTGCTTTCATATTTGTTTTTATTGTTTTTTCTGGCTGTCCTATATACATTCTTGTTCTATCAGATTTGGATTCAATCGCATTAGTAAATTCTTCTAATTCTTTTTTATGACTATTATAATATAAAGTTTTTCTTGCAAATTTTGTTTTAGTATCTTCAATTAATTTTTCATCAGTATTATTACTTGTTAAAATTCCTTGAATTCCAGCTAATTCTTTTTTGTCTTGTCTTATTACTCTTTCCATATTTCTTTGTACTTGACTTGCCTCATATTTTGTCATTTTTTTGCCTTTGTATTCTATTGTTTCATCTTGCCATTTTTTCAATTGCTCATCAGTATATGTTTTTGATGATCCTTCAAAATATGGATTCCAGTCGTGTCTACAATTTATTCCTTTAAATCCTGTAACTTTTCCATATCCAATATCATCTAAACTTAAATAGCCTTTTCTACCACTTCTGCTAACAATCTTACCTTGCCAACTTGCGTGTTCAGGTCTTGCACCTCCATGTGCAGTTATTTCCATCAAGTCCCACCCTAATTCTTCAGCTCTTAATAATTGCATCTTTCCACAAGTTTGATTTACCCCAGTAATAATATTCATTCTCGCTGCACTTTCTAAAGACATCTGATGTCCAGATGGATATTTTACTACTGCTCCTTTTGAACTTAAATTATCTATTGCATCAATTATTGCATTTGAATAACTTTTTACTCCTGTTGAAACTTCCATATATGCTCTATTCATTGCATTTACAAACTCAGTTTGACCAGTTGAGGCTGTTGTCATTGTTAAATTAGATAAATTACTATTAGTTTTATTTACAGAAGCTATCAATAATTTCATCATTGCTTTGTCCTGTTTTATTTTTATTGGATTAAGTCCTGCCTCTTTATAAATTTTATCATCATTTTTTATTGTTGTTATTCCTGCATTTTCAAATATTTTTGAAATTTCTTCATAACTTGTTTTATTGTATTTAGATACTAGGTCTATTATATCCGAATATAGCATTCCCATTTCCTGTGCTATTAATATATCATTTTTTACAACTGTATTTGCATATCCTACATTCGCAATTCTTTCTGATATTTGTTTTATTATTTCTAATTCCAAGTCATTATAAACATTTACTGCTTGTTTTTCGACTTCTTCAAGATAATTAGGAGGTAACATTTATTATTCCTCCTTTTCCTCATTTTTCTTTTTATTTTCTTCTTTATTTATTGTTTGTCCTTCATCTGTTGGAAATCCGAAAACCTCTTGATTTGTCATTTTTTCTTCATTTATTTTGTCTAGCTCTTCTTGTGCTTGTTGCTCTGTCATTCCTTCAAATTTTATCAAATATGATTTTTTACTTTTTAATCCTTGTTGTACTTCCATTAAAGCAAGAGTTTTCTCTGCATTTTTATCAGTTATTATTGAATCATCTGGAGTGATTACAATATCTGATGCATCTATTCCTTCTATATGGCAAATTGCTCTTACTAAATCATACACAACATCATTAACATTTATTAAATGCCTTGTTCTTGTTCTAAAAGCCTTACTATTCTCTGATATAACTTCTGTTGCAGTTTTTACTGATACACCATCAAATTTATAATAGTTTTCTCCTAATCCTACATTAGATGATAGCCAATTTAATTCTGCATTTATTGCATCAATATGATCTTTTGTCCTTAAAGTAAAATCTATTTCTTTTGCTGGTTGTTTTTCCATCCCTTCAACTGCAACATACACCTCATCATTAGCATCAAATTGTTGTACATAATCAATCTTACCATTTTCATTAGGAATTGCTTTTGCCTTTAATGTCGTATTATCTACTAATATTCTTTTCTTTCCTAAAACAAACTCTCTCGAAAAACTATCATACTTTAAGTCTATTGCTTTAAACCTATCAATTGAATTTGCAAAAATAGATATTCCTAATGGACTTGACATATCTAAATTATTTGCCAAATTTGGCTTTAAAACTTGAAAATATGGGACATCAGTTTCAATTTCATCTTCTTTTTCTATATCTGGATAAATTTCATTAAAGTTAATTTCATTTCCTAATTCATTATCATTTTCAGATTTATATAATTCATGTTTCCTTTTATACTTTCCATTTTCATGTTCATGATATGTAATATGAGTATAATAAAAAGTCTTTTCTTTGTTTGTTTCTACATCCTCTATTTCAGAATACCTTGAAACTGTTATTAATCCATATACATAGGAATTTGTATATTTATAAGGAATAACTAAATCTCCTGTTACATAGTCAATTGTTGTAACTCCATTATCTTTATATTCAATGAGTGCTCCATTTCCTAATGCCATTACTTGTTCAATAAATATAGGAAAGTTGGTTGTAAAATTATTAACCTTATTATCTAATATTGACCATAATTTTATAGTATCTTTTTTTCTTTTTAATTGAATTTGAGTTTTTTCAGTCCATAAAAGTTTTGCCATATCTTCACATACTTTTTTAGGCATATTCATTGTTAATATTTCTTTATTTACCGTTGTTCCACTTGCTAATTTTACTTTATAATGATGAAAATCTGCTACATCTCCTGCAAGCCATTCTTTCCATATTTGCATATAATCGTATATGTCGCCAACAGCAAGATTTATTCCATTTTTCTTACTTAATACACTTGAAATATTGTTGTATAACTCCATTTTCAAACCTCTTTTCTAATATTTTAGTCCTAATTTAACCAAATTATCTTTTACCCAATATTGAAACTCATCTTGTGTATGGTCTGCATAAGTATATGCATAACTTTGTGAATGAGTATTATAATATCTTTCATCAACAGGTAAATCTTTTTCAGTTTTATCAGGTGTTGGTTTTCCACTTTCTACTGACTTTGGTAACCATTGATAGTTTTCATTTTCCTTTTTAAAAATTAAATTGTTATTATTTAAAATAACTCTAAATTTCTTTTTGGCTATAAAATCCTGCGAATAATCGACTAATTTTTCTTTGTTTGTGCCCTTATCAACTGGATTCAATCTTACACCATAATCTTTATAATATTGGTTTCTTAATGCTCCCTCTGCTGAATCTATTGTTTCTTTATCTGTAACTGTTTTAAATTCCTTGATCATATTTCTTTTAAAATTAAATAAATCGGAACTTAATTCACTTGGTGCCTTTTTTACTGGTTTTTCATTTGGGGAATAATAATAAGTATCTAATAAATACCAATATCCATCATCTCCTAGTCCATAGCATCCACAAGCAGTTGCTGATGTTTGATGTCCACTATCTATTGAAAAATCAATATAAACAATTCCTACATTATTTTCAATAATATAGTTTTCACTTACATATTCAATTAAATCAGGATTAAATATAAGTCCTTCTAATCCAATTACTTGTCCTAACCAAATCCAATTATATCTTTTTTCATCATTCTTTCTTAAATTTTCAGCCTCTTCTATTGCTATTTTACCAACCCATTCAGGATTAACTGTTCTATAATCACTGTGACTAACTAAATACTTTGGATCCTTTTTCTTCTTTTCTGCCCATTTATTAACCCAATCAAATTTATTCTTTGGTGGATTATATGAATATAGAGCCATAAACCAGTCATTATTGCCACGAGTAAATGTTGCTTTGATTTGTTCTATGGTTTCCTCATCTTTGAAATTTGTTAATTCTTCAAACCAAATAATTTTAATCAATTTCTTTTCATCAATTGTTCCTTTTATTGTTTCAAAATCATCTCCACCTGCAAAATATATCTTATTCTCATTTTTAAAAAAAGTAATTTCCATCGGAGAAACTGTTGCCTTATAATCAATGCCCTCAACAAGTCCTAATCTATGACAAGCTCTTTTTATTTCTCTAAATACTGATTTTCTTAAATCCACTTGATGATTTCTCATACATACAGCAGAACAATTATCTTCATTTAAGCAATTATAAACGATCTTTATCGCAATCATTGATGTTTTTGTTGAGTTTCTTCCACCTTCATATATTTGATTTGTCTTTCTTGAATTAAAATATGGAAAAAAATGTGGTGCAATTATGTCTCTTATTCTTACATCACTCATTTTGCATCACTTCCATTTCATTATCCATTGGCAAATCATTTATAATATTAATTCTTTCAGTAGTTTTCAGTGGTTTTTTTTCTTTATCTTTTGATTTTTCATAATCAAATCTTTTTTCTTCAATTTCTATTTTATGTAATGAGTCTAATGCTCTTCTTTTTGCCTCTTGTATTTTTGTAAGAGCTTGTTCAAATCTAATTATTAGTAATTGTGTATTTTCTGCCTCTGTTGATGTTCCAAATTCTGTTGATTTTGACATTTTCATAACAGTTAAATCTTTACTTGCCCTTAATTCTTTTATTTTATTTAAAATTCTAAATTCCCTGATTTTACATATTCTTATTTCTTCCTTAAGGATATCTTTTTTACCTTTTATAGGCTCATTAAATAATTCTAATTCTTCATCTGAAAAACAACCGTTAAACTTAGAATATGCTCCTGTTACTTCGGCATTTTTGTTGTTTTTAGTTCCATGTCCACCTTTATTGCCTTTAGTTCCTTTTGGTTTTCTTGTTTTCCATTTATTTTTTCTTATTTGATAATTTAATTGATTCAAAGTAATATGGTGCTTTGTGACTATATCTTTTTTTAACATTCCAGAATTAAAGTCTTTTTCTATTTCTTCAATATTCACATTCGACCACCACATCCTTTCTTTATTCCTTTTTTGCTTTTTTTCCAGTTAACTTTTCCCATCTTTTAATAATTACATCGCAATAAACAGGATCTAGTTCCATCGTATAACATTTTCTATCAGTCTTTTCTGCTGCAATCAATGTTGTTCCACTACCACCAAAGCAATCAATAATAATGTCATCTCTATTTGTTGTTAATTCAATTGCTTTTGCTGGTAACTCTAATGGAAAACAAGCCTTATGATTGTCTAATTGTGTATTTTCTGTACTTATTCTCCAATAATTACTAATTCCTTTCCCAGTCTTTTTATTAAAATATGCTTTTTTATCTGTTGTTCCTAAATAATACAACTCCATATCTTCCGAAATTGCCTCTTCATTTCCAACCATAAGTATATCCTCATATTGTCTTGTCAACATTTCTTTTGATGTTATAGGCATTCCGTGTCCTTTATCCCACACGATTAATTCCATAAATTTAAGTCCTGTTTCCTTGACAATTTTGTATAATATTTCAATAAATTCCCATCTTGAGTTTTTGTTATAACTAATATTCCAAAATAAAAAACCTTTTAAATAATTAGTCCATAATTTTACAACATTTAGATTAAAATCAATGTATTTTCTACTTTCCAAATTGTCCTCATAGTTTTCATACATTTTAGAACTCATATTATATGGTGGAGATGTAAAAATACATTTTGCCACATCATTTTTCATCAATTTTTCAACATCATCTTTGCTTGTTGAATCTCCACACATTAGTCTGTGTTTACCCAAAATCCAAATATCTCCTAATTTTACTATTGGTTTTTCAATTTGTTTTAATTCTTTTTCAAGTTCAAAGTTATCATCTTTTAAATCAATGCTTTCATCTAACATATTCTCAATTTCTTCTTCATCAAATCCTGTTACATCTAAATCGAAGTCTTTTTCTTTTAATTCTGCAATTAAATCTTCTAATTTCTGATTATCCCAGTCCCCTGATAAATTATTTAACGCAATATTTAATGCTTTTTCTTCATCCTTTGTTAGATCAACTACATTACATTCAATTTCTTCGTAACCTAGTTCCTCTAAAATTTTTAATCTTTGGTGTCCTCCAATAACTGTTAAATCTTTATTAACAATAATTGTTTCTACATAACCAAATTTAAGAATACTTTTTTTTATTTTTTGGTACTCTTTGTCTTCTGGCTTTAGGTCCTTTCTTGGATTGTATTTTGCTGCTTTTAAATCTTTTATTTTTATTGTCTCTATTTTCATTGCAATTTTCCTTTCCAAAACACAATAAATATTTCCTGCAATTTTTACATTGGAATCTTAAACATATTTCTTTCATATAGCCTCCTGTCTTTTGTAAAATAAAAAAGCCTATCTGCACTTAAGCAAATAGACCTTTTACAAAGGAAGATGTTATGAAATCCACAAAAAGGTATTACATTTTTTGTAGTTTTACACTTATACACATTATAACACATAAATTTCAAATTTTTGTGGCAATATTTTCCCCTTAAGTATATTTAATTCCTTTTACTCCGAAATATAATATTGAAAATTCTTTAATTGCTCTATTTTTTATGTCATAAATAGTATGATTGCTATTTTCAGAATAATTTAATAACCTAGCGATTTCTTTCATTGACTTTTTATAATCAGTTATATATTTTAATTCAATAAACTTATGTAATAATTCATCATCTTTTTTTATCTCTTTTAAAATATCAGAAACCAGTTTCATTTCTTTTTGTGTTTCATCAATTTGTGCATTTATTTCCATTAATTCACACATTTGATTTATTGTACTTTCACTATAATCTTGATGTTGTATTGCAGGTTTATCGTATTGTATTCCACCTGCATCCTTTGGAAAACCTTTTTTTATAATTTTCATTTTTCTTTTTTGCAAATAATTTAAAGATGTGCTTAATTTTCTATAATTTTTTAATATTTCTTCACTTTCTTTTATATAATTCATTACTTGCCTCCTCTTCTTTTGTGTCTTTAAAATAAACACAATTTACACTTCCATCTATAATTCTTTTTATATAACATAAGTCCGTGTCTTTATTAGCACATTTAACACATTTTTCTTTTTTATATTCTTCAAAATTAGCAATCTTCATAATTTATCCTCCGATTTTATTTTTTTTATTCTTTTCTTTTAAATATAATTGAATTGAATACCCTATAAGAGCAATAAATTCAACACCTATTGTGGCTAACACACCACACCAGAACTCATTTATATACATATTATTCCTCCTAATCTTTGTTTATTGTTATTTTAAATATTGAACTTAATATCCAAATAATAAATGCTACTGCTAATCCATGCCAATATGTCCATACGAAACTAATTTTAAAGGCCCATATTATAAAAGAGCCAATTCCCCACATTAACAATCCAGACAATCCAAATGCTCCAATTATTACTAATACTACTCCTAAAATAATTAAAAATATTCTCATTTTATTTTTCCTCCCTTGTTATTCCTTTTATAGCCCAAAATTGAGCCTCTTCTAATTTTGTAATTGCCAATGATGTTTCTCTACTTGGTTTACACTTTAAATCAATTTCATCATAAATAATTGAAAAACATTCTCTGACGTGTTGTATTCTATTATTTTTTTCTTCATCTACCGCTAAATATTTTGCTCTATTATTCATCTATTTGTCCTCACTTTCTATTTTTATACATTTATTTTCAAGTTTTTTATATGCATCAAAATACATTTCCTTTTTATCTCCATTGTATGTCACTTCATAATACATTCCATCAGGTAAGCTTGTACTTAACAATGCTTTATTATTTTGTAATGTTTTGCAACTCCATACTACGAACACATCAAATTCTGGAACATTATCACTTTTATCTAAATGTTCCTTTGTATATTCCTTTACTATTTCTTTGCATTTTTTAATAAATTCTTTACTTCCCATTTTCTATTTCCTCTCTTCCAACTCTAACAGGTGCATTTTTTCTTAAATTATCTATGCTCCTTATCATTTTTATATCTTGATCTCTGTATTTTTGCCTTAAATTACAATTAGATATTTCTTTTAATAAACAAACTCTTAATTTAGTTAATAAATTTTGTAAATCGATATAGTCTTGTTCTTCCATATATTAATCCTCACAATACTCAATAATATCTTCAATTTCTGTATTATTTTCACTTAAATCATCAGTTAGCACATTCTCTATTTGTTGTAATGTTCTTAATATTATTTCTAATTCATCAATTTTTCTTTCAATACCTTCTTTATCTCTTCCATGTTTTATATTTACTGATAAAATATCTTTATTGAAAGCTATATCACTATTTGTCTGCTGAATACATTCTTTTAAATCTTTATTAAAATCATAAATTCCATTTATTAAATCCTCTTTTTCCATCTAAACTTCCCTCCATTCAAAATTTTTATAATTTCTTAAAAAATCCAATTCATTTGTTGTATATTTCACTAACTTAAATGTTTCTTTGTTATATTTTTCAGTACAATATTCTGATACTCTTATCATTTTAGGAATAAAATTCATAAGCTCATATAATGTTTTATTTGGATCACTATAAATTCCATATCCTTTTCTTAATAATGTTTCATCAACTTCGAATACTACACATATATCAGGAAATATTGCACCTTTTAAAAATTTCCAAGCAAATTCAGGACTAAAATCTTTTATATCAAAGAAACAAAAACCAATTGAATTAGTTTTTGCCTTATGTTTTTTATTGTTGTATAAATTTTCTCCATTCATATACTTTTTGAATTCTTCATAACTCATAAATCTAAATATTTTCATTCTTTACCTCTTATTGCTTTATTATTTTTAATCCCTTGAATTTTGCGACTTGTAACTCTTGCTTTGTTATCCACTTCTGCCATCTTCCACAATTTCCACAGTATAGTCCTCTTCTTTTCCCTTGTATCTCTACAAATAAATCTTTGCTTTCACATTTATCACATTTACTTTTCATTTTTCATCCTCCAATAAATTTAAATACTTTCATTTTTCATCACTTATCTTTTTGCAACAATTATTGTTTCTGTCCCATGCTGGACATTCTTCTTTATAGCAATCAGCAAATCCTTGATTTTCAATTAGTAGATGATATTCCCCAATAGCAATATCATCTCTGTTTAAAATTGGTTTTCTTATATTGTGTTGTACTATATTAAATCTATCTGGACATTTCATATTTAATCAATCTCCTCTATTGTTACATTGACATACGGTGTATCATTGTAAAATTTATATACAATTAATTCTGCAACTTGTTTATCATCTTTGTATGCAATTCCATTTAAACTATCAAGAATACTTTTTGCAATATTATCTGTATCAGGTTTTACCATTGGTAATATTGCATTATCTAACATTTGTTGTTTTTTCTTTTTACTTGTGCTTTTAGGAATTTCCAAAAATGCTCTAATTGTAACTCTTAATGGTTTATCCATTAACTCCTTATCTTTGTACTTTTCTAAATAGCAAATCTTTACCCAATTTTCATAATTAATTGTCTTATTCGGTGTATATGTTCTCCCTGTATGTGTATTAAATCTAGGCCTTTGCTTTGCTTGTGCTTTTCCTTGTATTACAAAATCAACTTTCACTTTTTTTATCTCCTTTTAATATCAGTTCGTTTCAAAAATGTTAATAGGTTGTCCTTGATTTATATGCCCCACATTTTTAAAATTTTCGCCTTATTTTGTATTTTTTTATTCAAGTTGAATAATTTATCATTTTTGAATTATTTCTTTTTAAAATCGATTTTCGTTTGTTCTTTTCTTAATGCGTCATAATATTGCTTTTTCCAATTTTCATATCCTGCTGCAAAATCTTTGCATTTCTTCCATCCTGCAAAATTAGGATTTTCTAACCTGTTGCATCCAAGACAATATTTACACAAAACTTCATCTTTTAATTGACTCATTTTTCTCAAATTCCTTTCTTAAACATACAATAAAATAATTCATAAAGTCTGTAATTTGTTTTTCAGTTTTTCTTTTTATAGGACAATACTTTTTTGCTGATAAAAATACTTTTATAAAATCTTTTTCTTTTAAATCTATCAAATATACTTTATATGGACTTAAATATATCTGTTCAATTGCATAATACTTTAACTGTAATTCAAATATATTTTCTTCAGGTATGTAACAATCATCTTCAATATACATATTCATTCTTTCTAAAGTTGTTTGAATTGATATCCTGTCCATTTCGTTCAGTCCTTCAAAATTTTTTGCTCTTTTGGTTATATATAAATATAAAGAATTTAATTTTATTTTATTTATAATTTGTTTATTTGTTATATTGTTAGTTGTTGTTATTTGATTGTTATTTGTTTGTTGTTCGTTTGTTATGTTGTTTGTTAATTTTTCTTCCTTTGATTGGTAATCCTCATATCTTTCAACGGTTATAACAGTATATTTGTTTGTTGCTTTGCTTGTTATTTCTCCGGTACTTTTCAATTTTTTTATGGATGTTCTTATTTTTTGTACTGATAATCCCAAGTCATCTGATAAATGTTCTAATGATGTAACTAATTGCCCTCTTTTAATTAACTGCCCTTGCCAATATTTGTCTTCATAATTTGCTAATAGAAGGAGATGGATAAAAAGTCTGCAAGTGTTGCCATCTTGATACCACTCCCAATTTATCAATTTTTTGTATAAACATATCCATCCTTCCATAGTTTATCTCCTTTGCTCTAGTTATTTCCAAAGAAGAAATCTGTATTTTTTTCTGTTTCTACTTTATTTTGTTGTGTTTCTTCTTGTTTTACTTCTACTGGTTGTTCTCGATTTTCTGTTTCAATAACTTCATTTACCATTTCGTTGTTATCAACATAATCATAAGTTCCATTATCATTTATAACTGCCATATCAGATTCAAGTGCTTTTTGCATTGTTAAATCAATACTCATAATTCCCCATTTAGAAATAAGCTGTCTTAACATTGTTTTATAGGCCATTCCATCAAAATCTTTTTCCCAAAAAGTATATCCCTTTTTAGCTCTATATCCCATTGAATACTTTAAGGCATGTGCTTCCATTCTTTGTTTTGACCAATAAATAGTTTTTCTAAATCCATTTAGATATTCAAACATTGCATAATATCCAATTGTTTCTGCTTTTTCTCTTTCTTCTTCATTTTCTATCAATTTAACTTCAATATCTTCATCTAAAGGATCATATTTAATTAGTTCTCCTTCTTTAATTGCTAATACATTTAATTTCTTATATTGTCCGCTTCTGATTGCTAGTTGAATATAACCTTTATAACCAATTTGAAATTGTGCTACCTTACACCCTCTTTTATTATCATTGAATGGTACTAAGTAGAATTGTCCTAATTGGGGACTAGGACTCAAATTAAGAGCCTGTCCCAATAATGCTGCAGATACTATTGAGGCATTATCACATTCTGCTAATTGTGGATTTGTAGAAACTGCTGATATAATTGATGTAACAAATTGTTGTCCCTTTTCTCCTCCAACCATTTCATTAATTTTTTTCTTCATTGCATCTTGTGCTAAAAAAGCACTAAATGTTTGTTTTTGATTTGCTTTAACTAAACTATTTTTAACTTCCATCTTTTTAATCCTCCATCAATTTATTTAATAATTCTTCAATATCTTTCGCTTTATTTTTATCAACTTTTATTTCCTTTACTACTATGTTTTTATTAAAGTAAGGTCTTTCTTTTAATCCAAATTTAATTGCATCTCTTAGGATTTTTTCATCAAACCCATTTTCTAGTAAATTTTTAATCAAACTTCCAATTACCGCTGCAATAGTTTCTTCATCACCTTCTATAACACAAGGTTTTTGAATTGATTTAGAACTATCAAACTCCAAATGTATTTTTACATAATTTCTATTTTTTTCTTTATCAAATAATCCCATTGTTATATCCTCCCATATTTAATATTATTTTTTTCAAAGAATTCTCTAATAGCCATAAATTGTTCTTTCGTTGCAGTTACTCTAAAATCAATGGTTAATAAATTTTTTCCTTCAACCTTATCACTTTCTTTTGCTTGCTCTATTATGTAACTTTGTGTTTCCTTATCTTGTTCTGCTTTTTGTTTGTTTAATTCTTCTATTTTTTTATTATTTTCATCAATTTTCATTCCCTCTTGTATTGCTAAACTTAAAACTGATGGATTGGTAATATTTCCAAAATAATAACTTTTTACTGCCTTGTTTATTCCCTCATCTGAAATTTGAGAATCTATTATTTTTAAATCATCATGTGTCTTTACTACAATGTGATTTATATCTTCTTGAATCTTTTTGTTAGAATATGTTTTATTCAACCATCTTGGATTAAATATCGTATCTAAACTTACAATCTCTTTCAAATCTCCTATACATGAATTAAATATTACTTCTATTTGTCCTTTTTTCTCTTCTTGCTCTTTTAATTCAAATTCTTTAATTTGTTTGTCAATCGTTACAGATGCATCATCTACTATTGCCATTAACTCTTTACATTTATTTTCAAAATCAACATAAGGTTTTAGTAGTTCGTTTTTTATCCTTTTCTTTTCATCATTTATAGCTGATGAAACTTTATTCAAAGTTGCCCTGTCTTGTCTTGCTAATGTTATTGTTTCTGGTGTATAAACTACATTTTTATATTCTTTTGTTTTTGTTGTTAACCAACTTTTAATATCTTCATAATTAAATTTTACTGGCTCTAAAGCCTGAATTTCTTGCACTTCTAATTGCATTTTTAATCCTCCTTTATAAATTTGGTAATTCTAGCGGTGGTTGAATATCTTTTTCAACATACTTTGTCCAGAATTCCACTTCCGCTTTTTCTAATTCTTTTATGTCTTCCTCAAAATCACTTCTATTAATTTTGTAATGTCTTGTTTCTAGCTTGATATCTCCATCAAAGTCATATTTCAATTGTGCTTTTAGTATTGCAAATGAATATCCTGTAACATTTAAGTAATGTAATACTTGGCAAAAATAATTATCAGGTATTTTTTCCTTCCATTTTTCTTTTTGCATACTTTGTAAAATATTTGTGGTTTTTATTTCTAATATTCCTAATTCTCCAGTTTCCTTATCAACAAGTTGTCCATCTAAACTGGCAAATAAAAATGGATATTTGTTATGTTTTATTGTTACATTTTCCTCGTGTGAAACCTCATATTGTGGAAAATCCAACTTAAATAATTCTCTTAAATATTCCTCTGCTTGTGTTCCATATTTCACATAAGGTTTATCAGAAATATCTTCCACTTGAACTCTTCCTGTTTTTTCTTCCCAAAGTCTAATATTGTTTTTATATGGATTTAATCCAAGGATAACTGCTGCATCAGATCCACCAATTCCTTTTTGTCTTTCTTTTAACCATTCTTCTCTACTTGGCATTAGTTTCCTCCTCATCTTCAAATAGATTGTCTCCTAGTGTATGTGTAATAATGACACCCAAAAGCATTGCATAAACTTCCATACCTGTACTTGGTTTTTTATCCAATTTTTCAATATCTCCAAAAGGATTTACACAAGTTTTTGCTGCTGCATCTTCAAACATCTCTTTTATTTCCTCATATGTATATGTTCTATTTTTTTTTATTTTATTGATTTCAATTTTTTCCATTTTCATTGTCCTTTCTAACTTTTTGTGTTAAAATATTCACAAAAGTATTTTCTTAAATATTTTTATAGAACTATTTATTGCTTTGGTCGGCTATGGTAGTTCTATTTTTTGTTTCATCAATTAGAAGTTCATATCTTGTATTAGTACATAATTCTGCAATTTGTCTTCTTAATACTTCATCTTCATTTTTTTCATTTAATTCGTGAATTTCTTCCAAAACTCCGGCAACACTTGTTTTGACATCGTATATTTCTTGGTCTTTTAGCCTTATAGTTTCTTCTAACTGTGCAATTCTTTCATTTGGATTCATACTATTCCCCTCCTTTCAAAAGTTTTAAATTATTTTTCATAATTCTTAGTGTTGTTTTCATATTGTTGAATCTATATATGATAAATAAACTTTTTACATATTGTTTTATATCCATAAACTTATCCTCCTATTTACTTTCTTCTAATATTGTTTCTGCAACAATTATTAGTAATAGTGCTAAAATAGGTATTAAATATTCTCCACCTTGTGCTATATAGCCCCTTAATTTTGTTGCATAATTTATGGCAATTGGTGTAATAATTAAAGTTCCTATAATGGTAAATAATTCTATAATCCTAACAATAAATTTTTTTCTATTAATTATCTTCATTTGTAATCACTTTCCTTTCTCCAATACATTCTAAAAATTTACTTTTTATAATAATGTAACTCCAATTTCCTTTTCCATCTTTTGGTGGTACTGCATACCCAAATGGGAATCTACCTGTTTTTAATCCTGCTCTAATTGTTTCTGCATTTGTATGTAGTATTTTTCCAACTTCAGAAGGTGTCATTCTTTCTATCGGTTTTATTTCTTTTTCCATGTTTACTCCTTTCTTTTTTGTGTGGTAATGTCGCAATTTTTAATTTTTTCATAACTTTCTCTCCTTTTTTGTGAATTTATTCACACTTTATTCTAAAAAAATATAGTTATTTGGATCTAATCCATTCTTTTTACAAAAGTCCACAACTCCATTTATTATTTTAGGACTATGGTCTATTTCTTTTTTATTTAAGACTTGAATAAAATATGAACCATTTACCCCTATTTCTTCTGCAAACCAACTCTTGTTATTTCTAAATTTTTCTTTTATTAGTTCATTTACTGCATCTACATTTAGCCTAACTCTCGCCTCTTTCATTTTATCCCTCCTCTTCTGTGAATTTATTCACAATGTCATTATATATATTCTTTTTTTAAAAGTCAATACTTTTTTGTGATTTTTTTCACATTTTTTTGTTGACTTTTTCTAAGCCTTGTTATATACTAGTTTTGGAGGTAATATTTATGTTTAACAAAGATGAATTTGCAAATATTCTAATAAAAATAAATAAAGAGTATTCTAATATGAGTGAATTTGCTAAACAGACAAATTCAGATAGATCCTATATTTCTAAATATATTCATAAAAAACTTAATAACCCTCCTACTCCCAAAATATTAGCGGGGTTTGCTAATGCATCTAAAGGTTTAATAACTTATGAAGAATTAATGAAGATATGTGGATACACAAATAATATGACTGATTTTTTCTTTAACGATGTTATAAAACAACGAGATAATAAAATTCCAATTGTTTATGAAATAAATTTCGATGAAAAAAAACAGCAATTTGTAGTTACAGCAGATAACAATTATATATCTATTAATTTTGATATTGAAGATAATAAAGAATACTATGCTTATCGTGTAAAAAATGATGATATGCTACCTCTTTTAGGTACAAACGATATTGCTATTATAGAAAAAACATCAAAATTTAGCAATGGTGAAACCTGTTTAATTTCTTTAGATAATACCAAGATTTTAATAAGAAAGATTATAGATCTAAAAGATAGTATTGAATTACAGGCTCCATATCCATATATCAAGCCCATCAAATTAACAAATGATGATATAACAAATAGAAAATTCAAAATTTTAGGTAAAGTAATACGAGCAGAAAACTCTAGTGCCTTTAAATAGTGGAGGTCATTTGTATGAAATTTGGATTTAGAAAACCTAGCATAAAAAAATCTATTAAGGCTAGAACAACTGGAAAAATTAAAAGAAAAATGAAAAAAGCATTTAATCCTTTTTACGGAAAAAAAGGAATGGGATACATAAGAAATCCCAAAAAGGCAATTTACAATAAAATTTATAACAAAACCACTATTGATCCATTAAAACCTGTTAAAAGGATTACAAATCAAAATCTTACTAGTAACAAAAGAGAATTATCAATAATAAAAATTACACTAGCATTTTTCACTTGTGGATTTTCATTATTTTTTACTGGAATACATAAGAATAAGAAATAAAAAAGGACAATGTGTTGTTAGTTTGCGACATTACCACACATTATCCAAAAGCGTAAACACTCCGAAAAGTGAATACTTTCTTATTATATAGAAAAGTACTCTATTTTTCAAGGGGTTTTACAAAAATATTTTGAAAAATGGAGGTTTTTTTTGTGCAATTAAAAAGAAGAAAAAATGGAACTGGAACAGTAGTATTTTTAGGGAAAGGTAGATATCACCCCTATGCTGCAAGAATATTAATTGGAAAGGATTTATATGGTAAACCATTATATTATGATATTGATACTTTTGAGGAGCCTATTGATGCACTTGTATGCTTAGAAAACTATCATAAAAATCCTACTCCACTAAAAATACAACAAAATAAATATGATAAAATAGTATTTTTCCCAAAAGTTCCTTATCCTCTCGTACCAGTGGATGTAATAAGTTCAACAATACATAGAAAAAATAAAAGGAATTATACATTTAAACAAGTCTTTGAAGAAATGAAAGAAAATCTTTTTCCTACTAAAGAAGAAATGCAGATTGAAAAAGAACAACATATTAAGCCAGGCAATGGAAAATTTGCATTGCATAATTCATTAAATATGACCAATGCATATAACCATAGTGAAATCCTTTATGATAAAATTTACAGAGAATTAAGAACTTCTGACTTTCAATCATTTTTAAAAGGAAAAACACCAGCTACAGCCAAACAATTTATAACATTATTTAAAAATATGGATAAATATGCATATAATGAAGATATTATTGATAAAAAATATACAGATACATTAAAAGCATCTGGCTCTCATATCTCTCAAAATGAAAGGACTCCTTTTTCATATGAGCAGATTGATTATTTATGGAATATTCAACCTGAAACAGAAAAAGAAGAACTTGTAAAAGATATTCTATTACTTGCACTTTACACTGGTTGCCGTGCAGAAGAATTATTTTTTCTTTATACCAAGAACATTCATTTAGGAAAGAATTATTTTGTTGGTGGTATAAAGACTGCTAATGGCATTAATAGAGAAATACCAATTCATCCTGCTATAATACATATTATCGAGAAATACTATAATAAAGATAATGAATTTCTATTTATGAAAGCTAATGGGAAAAGACTCTTTTATGGAGATTACAATACATATTATAGACTACACTTTAAAGATAAGCATGAATTCTTACAAGGAGAAACTGCTCATTGTGGTAGACATACCCTTGAAACAGAATTACAAAGATTAAATGTGAAACCAACAATAATAAACTCTATTATGGGACACAAGAATGGTAATGTAGGTAGTGATACTTATAACCATATTTCAATCGAAGAAAAAATTGAGGCAATTAAACTTGTAACATATAAATCCGGAAAAATTGTGGTTTTAAAAAATATTAAAAAAACCTCTTAAATCCTTATAAAACTTTATAGATAAATAACAAACTAATAACAAATGCTGACTATCAAAGCCGGAAAGCCTTGAAAAATCAGCATTTTTTTATATATTTGTTATTCCAGCTATTGTCATTTTTTTCCTCCACTAATTATTATTGTATATTAAATTTCAGCTAATATTTGTTGTGTTGTTAGTTTGTTGGCTTTTAGTAGTTCATTTACATCGTATTTATCATAAAATGCTTTTTTGATTCCGTAGTTTTTTACTTTCATATCTGTATTTCCATAAAAGCTTGCTATTTTTTCGCCAAATCCGCCTTCTAGTATTCCATCTTCTAGTGTTATTACTTGATTGTGATTTTGTTTTAATTCATTTAATAGCTCTTCGTCTAAACCTGTTATATATCTTGGATTTATTAGAGTTGGTGTTATATTTAATTTTTCTTTTATTTCTTTTGCAAGCTCTTCTCCTAATTGATAGAAGTCTCCTAATGCTAATATTGCTATTTTTTCGCCTTTTTGCTCTACTTTAAATTTGTTTATATCACTATAATCTGTATCTGGTGCTCTTCCATCTGAAATTACTCCATTACATGGTATACGAATTGCTACTGGATGTTCTGTTTGCTCTATTGACCAATCCAACATTGCAAAATATTCTTCTTTTGATGTTGGGGCTAAATAAACCATATTTGGAATATTTGAAATCATTGGAATATCATATAATCCTAAATGTGTTACATCATTCATTCCATATACAGATGCTGTATTTACTAGTATTGTTGCTGGACTATTATTTATACATAAATCTTGTGATAATTGGTCATAAGTTCTTTGCATAAAACTTGAATGAGTTGCAAATACTGGTTTTCCACCATTTTTTGCGATTCCAGATGCCATTGCAATTCCGTGCTCTTCTGCTATTCCAACATCAACAAATTGTTTTCCAGCTTCTAGTCTTCTTTCTTTTGTAAAGCCTATATTTGTTGGAACTGCTGCAACTATTGCAACAACTTTTTCGTCTTTTTTCATTTTGTTTAATAAGAATTTTGCAGTTAAATCTCCATAATCTTCACCATCAAATGAAACTGTAGGCTTACCGGTTTCAATATCAAAAGGCATAGTCCAATGCCAATTTTCTTTATTATCTTCAGCAAATTTATATCCTTTTCCTTTTTCTGTATTTATATGAACAACTATTGGATGGTCTATATCTTTTACTTTTTTGAATGTATCAATCAAGCTTTCCAAATTATTTCCATCATTTACATATACATAATCAAGACCCATAGCTTTAAATAAATTACATACGCAAGTTCCATTTGAAGCTCTAAGCTCTTTTAAATTTTTATATAGTCCACCGTGATTTTCGGCAATTGACATATCATTATCGTTTACAACTATTATGAAATTTGATTTTTGCTCTCCAGCAAAGTCAAGACCTTCTAAAGCCTCTCCTCCACTTAGTGAACCATCTCCAATAATTGCAATAACATTATAGTTTTCTCCTTTTAAATCTCTTGCCTTTGCAAGACCTGATGCTAAACTTATTGATGTAGATGTGTGTCCAACATTAAACCAATCATGTTCACTTTCTTCTGGGTTTGTATATCCTGTTACATCATCATAGTGATCTTCATATAAAAAGGCATCTTTTCTTCCTGTTAAAATTTTGTGAGGATAACTTTGATGTGATACATCAAATACAAGCTTATCTTTTGGTGATTCAAAAACATAATGCATCGCAATTATAGCCTCAACCATACCAAAGTTTGGACCAAAATGACCTCCATGTATACTTAATTTTTTTAATAAAGCAGATCTAATTTCTTCTGCTAATTCTTTCATTTCACTTATAGATAGTGGTTTTAAGTCTTTTGGACTTTCAATTTTGTCTAAAATTTTTTCCATTATTCTTCCTCCTTTTGTATATAGTATATATATCACTTAGAGCTAGCTCTAAGTCAAGATTTTTTTTATTTTTTCTTTATTTTTTTCTAATACCATGATATAATCAAATCATTACATTTTTTAGGAGGGTTATAACATGGAAAAACTAAAGATATCAATTGTTACTGCATATCCAACACAAGGTGCTGGTAGCGGTACACTTATTACGGCACAGGCAAAAACATATGTGGAAATGGGACATGAAGTTCATATTGTTACAGCAAATAACAATACAAGTTTTAATAAGCTTGATGGTGTTACTTATCATCTTGTACCTTTTACAGGTGAAAAAGAGCCTATCGAAAAACTTGAAGGAGCATTGCCTTTTAACTTCGTTATGTTTACATCGCACACTAACAGCTCTGAAAATTTTTGGAATATTACAAATGAGCAATTAAAAGCTTACTGTAATAAGTTTAGAGAGATTTTTGAAACTCATATCAAAAACGATAAACCAGATATTTTCCATGGTCAACATTGTTGGATTTCCACAGCCATACTTACTGACTATGATATTCCTGTAGTATGTACAATACATGGTACAGATCTTATGGGATATGAAAGAGCCAAGGAACTTTTATCTGATGCAAATGTTAGTGCAGAAGATGCTGAAAAGTATAATTTCTACATTAAATCTGCTGAAAAAGCTGCACGAAATTCAAAACGCATTTTTGTAATTTCAAAGCAACAAGAAGAAAAGTTTAAAAAGCTTTTCCCTTTTGCAGCTGATAAGGTTGTTCTTGTTCGTAATGGATGTGACACTAGTGTTTTCTACAAAGACGATACAGTTAATGCAAAAGATCTTTTAGGTTCACTTCACTCTAATGTATTGCCAACACCTGGAATACCAACCAACTATGATAAACTTGCAATTTTCGTTGGAAAATTTGCACAGTTTAAAAGAATTGATTTGGTTCTAGATGCTGCCAAAATTTATGAAGAGAAAATGCAAAAAAAAGGTCAAAATGTCTTAACTCTTATTGTTGGAGCAGGAGCATTAGATGATGAGCTAAAGAGACATCAAGCAGAGCTAAACTTGCACAATACTCATTTTGTTGGAAGACAAGGAGCAGATGTCGTAAGGGCTTTGCAAAACATTTCAGATGTATTTCTTGCCCCATCTGATAATGAACCTGATGGACTTGTTTATAAAGAATGCATGCTTTGTAACAATATTCCTGTAGGAACATTAGGTGGTGGTGTTCCAGACACATTAAATCCAAATGATGATGAACTTACTGCAATTCCTGGTACCGAAATATACCCAACACCTTATGGCGTACTTATTCCAATGAATAACAGTAAGGCACTTGCTGATGCGGCAATGTATGTCATGGAACATCCTGAGAAATTTGACAAAAATCAGATTATTTCTTACGCTCAGGAAAACTATGATCAAAGAAAGATTAGCAAGAATGTAATTATTCCTATTTTTAAGGAAGTAATTGCAAAAAAATAACAGAAACCAAGTAATAATTTACTTTTCCCCGTTTATTGAGCAAGTAGCTTAAATAAATGGGGATTTTCTTATTTTTGTGCCAATGGGGACGGTTCTTTTTGACACCATTTGACACTCTCGATAATTTTCATTTTAAATTTTTTTATAAAAAGACCTGACTTTTAATAGTTAGTCTCTCCTAAAACAATTTTACAAATCAATTTGTATTGTTCCTTATAACTTTCTTTAGTCTTATCGCTTAAATCGTTATAATCTTTTTCAAAACACTCTTTTAACCAATTTCTTACTTCATTAAGACTAATTTTATTTCTATTGTATGCTGAATTAAAAAGCATTGGAATATTATCAAAATGAGCAATAATATCAGCGTCAGCAACACATAAATCTTCAATGTTTGTTGCATTTTTACTACTTCTATGATTATAAACGCAACTTAATACTCTATCCATTTTTTCTTTTGGATAATCATACTTTTTTAGTATTTCTTCTGCTAATATTTTTCCGTTTATATGATGGTCTTTTCTTTCGCCAACCTTACAAATTAAAGCAATGTCATGCAATAATGCTCCAAGTTTTACAATTTCAATATCAGCCCCATATTTCTCTGCTAATTTTTGGCTTTCAATATAAACATATTTGATGTGTTCATTCCAAAAATCGTAATGATCTTCTGCATTAGCTTTATATTCATTTATTTTTCCTTTTACTTCTTTTTCGATTTGCTCTATGATAATCATTTTTTTAATTCCTTCCTATTTTTGCTCTATAAATACTTTACTAATGTATATTCTTTATCTTCATTTTGTTCTTTTATACCATCTAAATAATCATAACCTAATTTACGATAAAATTCACACGCATATATTGAAGCCGGTATATATAGTTCTTTCGCTCCTACACTTCTAGCATAATTTTCTATTTTTTTTATAAGCATAGTTCCTATTCCTTGATGATGTTTTTCCATTTTTACAAAAAGTGTTAAAATTATGTATTTTGTCCCTGTGGTATCACCTCTTAAATTGTTTATACTTATAGTACCTACAACTTCACTTTCTTCAATAGCAACATAATTTTTAATTCTTTTAGGATAATTCTTTTTTATTTCTTCTTCTGTAAAATGTTTTGATAATTTATCAATAATCTCTTTTCCATGATCTTTTATATTTATTTCATACATATTAGTTATTATTATATTAGACATTTCTTTTGCATATTCTTCTTGATATTCTTTTATTTCAACCATAATAATCACTCCTATTTTTCTTTTTTTACTAACATTTTTATACCAAAGAATATAATTAAAATACCAACAATAATATTCATTATACTTGAAATATTTTGCTAACACCTAGACTTGCTAAAATAATGTAAAAAGCATCTACTAAAGCTATTGCTAATACTAATGTAAGCGCCACTAAAAAGTCTACATTTTTTGCTGTGTTAAATACCATTAAGCACATTGGACCAACTGCTAACTGCAATAACATCTCAAATTTTAATCCATCTAAATATTTTTTCGAGAGTATCGGAAAATTTGTGTAAACTTTAAACTTCTTATGATATAAAACATAAATATGAAAAAATTTATTTATGCTTTTAACTAATTTTAATATAACTAACAAATTTAAATTTGTCAATGTATGATTTTTAAGCCTACTGAAATTTAAGTTTTAGCAGACTTAAAATCGGCCTTTTTAAATTATTCAATAATAACCCTATCTGAGAAATAAATATTTAATTCTGCCAACGTTACGCCCCAATTTGCATATTTTTCAGTAATTATTTGAGTTGATAAATATGTCAATGGGAACAGTTCTTTTTGACAACTAAAAAACTCATACCTAAAGTTGTCAAAAAGGACCGTCCCTCTTTTACTCTTTTAGCTCCTCTTTTTATACAATATATTTTATTTCATTACTTGGAAAGTATTTTTTCAATTTTTCCTTGAAAAATTGTTCTCCTTCTTTTTTGTATTCTGGCTTGTATGTGTATTTTCCCATTCCACGTCCTGTCATTTTTTCTTTGTCATATAAATCTTGTGTTGTTGGAAAAGCTTCTGTGTTGATAGCTCTATGAACAAAGCTATATGTCATAAATATTACTTCAAAAAAAACATCTTTTTTTACACTTTCACTTAAATTTTCGTATAGATATTTTATTAGCTCTTCATATAAATCTTTCCAATTATCTAAAAAAATTACTGGTGCTATTAGTATTCCTACTTTATAGTCAGCTTGTTTTAGTTTATTTATTGCTTCAACTCTAATTTTTAGTGGTGATGTTCCTATTTCTATATTTTTTATTATATCACTGGGATTAACACTCATTCTTGCAATTATTTTTCCATTATGATTCAAATTTAATATTGGGTCCACCATTCCAAATTTTGTTGGAAAAGTAAGCATACCTTTTGGACTTTTTGCAAAATTTTCAATTGTCCAAATCAAATTGTTTGTTATGGTATTTTCTAATATAAGATCACTATTACTTCCTATTTCAAATACTAAATTATCGTCTGTATTATTCGCAACTTTTATAATTTTATTTAACATTTCTTCCCTGTTAACAAATAATCTTAAATAAGAGCATTTGTTGAAATTGCATACTAAATAACAGTATAAACACATAGCAATACATCCTGAAGATGTGTATGGTACAAGATAATCTGATATTTTATGATTTTCTACAAATTTATGCGTTTTTCGTATTCCAATTATAAGATTTTGCTTCATATCTCTAAACTCTGAATTTTCTTTTTTTCGCATTTCTTCTATATTATTGTGATTTTCTATTACATCACATTTAATTCCTTTTGATTTATATAAATTTAATAAATATTGTCCTAACTCGTAATTTTCCGAATCTTTTTCATATAACACTCTTTTGGGTAAAAACATAATATTAATTCCTCCATTTGTAATATCTATATTATTTTTTACCTTTTTAGATTTATTATTAG
>OLOQ01000542.1_pt1 | contig 43062 bp, 38 predicted proteins | sample 1673101 | NCBI WGS metagenome assembly OLOQ01 (sample SAMEA3136754, study PRJEB25190) | human gut metagenome | biome: human gut; feature: human-associated habitat; material: faeces | place: Austria | collected 2013 | reverse complement strand
ACGGTGCCTGGTCGCTCCAAACCAAACCCATGTACAAGGAATACTTCTTCGTCGCCACGCACGATGCCGCTGCGCTTGATAGGGCCTTGGCCCAGTTGAGCTTTGGCTGCCGCATTGCCGGCAGCAGGGAGCGGGCGTACATGCCCATGCCGGACGATGCACAGGACTGGTATCGCAGCGTGCTAGACGACGACGGCGTGGTGCGCAACAGCGTTGCGCGCATAGAAGACGGCGTGTTGCACATAGAGCAGGGGCCCTTGGTGGGGCAAGAGGCTCGTGTAAAGAAGATTGACCGTCATAAACGCTGGTGCCTGGTAGACGTGGGCGAAGGTGACTCCGCATTTAGGGAGCTGCTTCCGCTCGACGTGCCCAGTAAGACGTAAGGGGCGTTGCACCGGCAGCTCGTTCGCATTTTGAATTCATCGATTGGGGGATCCTCGGGGAACAGGGACGTAAGTTTGACTTTGGCTACTAAAGAAGTAACAGAGAGCTGTGTATCTGTGGGGGATGCACTGGCTATTAAAGAGATTAAACCGAGCGGTACGCTTGGCTACCGCTTTATTAAGAGGCTGTTTGACCTTGTATTCAGTCTTTTGATGAGCGTGCTGCTGCTTATCCCCATCGCTATCGTATGCGCGCTCATTAGCCTTGAATCACCCGGCTGTCCTATGTATACGCAAGAACGCGTCGGCAAGGGCGGAAAGACCATCAAGATCTTCAAGCTTCGTAGTATGGTCGCCGATGCGGGTGATGTGCAGAAGTATTTGAGTCCCGAGCAGCTGCATCAGTGGGAAGTCGAACGCAAAGTCGACGATGATCCTCGCATTACGAAAGTCGGCCAGTTCATTCGCAAGTGCTCTATCGACGAAGTTCCGCAGTTCCTGAACGTGCTGAACGGCGATCTTTCCGTCATCGGACCGCGCCCCATTACAAGAGACGAACTTGAGCAGCACTTTTCGGACGAGGAAAAGGCTGAGTTGCTTTCTGTCCAGCCCGGCATCACGGGTTTATGGCAGGCAACCGACCGCAATGCTGCGACGTTCGAGAGCGGTCAGCGTCAGAAAATTGAACTTCATTACGTGCACAACCGCTGCTTTCGCATGGATTGGAAGTGCTTTACTGGCACCTTTGGCGCCATGTTCGGCAAGAAGAGGACGGGGCGTTAGATGGCTAATCCAATTCGTGTCGCACAGATAGTCGGAAAAATGAATGGCGGCGGCGTTGAGGCCGTCGTTATGAATTACTACCGTCATATCGATCGCAGTAAAGTGCAGTTCGATTTCCTTGTCGATTCCGATTCGACTCTTGTGCCCCGCGAGGAGATTGAATCGCTCGGTGGCCGAGTCTTCGAGATTCCGCCCTATCAGCATGTAATTGAATACCAGCGAGAGCTCCACCGTCTTTTTAAACAAGAGGGCTGGAAGATCGTGCACAGCCACATCAACGCGCTTTCGGTCTTTCCGCTTCGTGCTGCGAAGAAGGCGGGCATTCCTGTGCGTATCGCCCATAGCCACTCTACGAGTGGTAAGGGTGAGTATGCCAAGAACGCCCTTAAGACCGTGCTGAAAACCCAGGCAAATCGATATCCCACGAATAAAGTTGCCTGTAGTGAGTTTGCTGGGAAATGGCTGTTTGGCCGCAAAACGTCATTTTCTGTTATGAATAACGCCATTGATTTAAGCCAGTTTTCTCCTAATCCAGATAGTCGAATGCATGTTAGGAAACAGCTCGGCATTGCAGACGATACCTTCCTTATTGGACACGTCGGAAGGTTTGTCGATCAGAAGAACCATGACTTTCTATTAGCTGTTTTTAGAGAGGTTCTTTCCCATGAGCCAAATTCAGTGCTCGCACTTGTGGGAAACGGTCCACTGCTGGAGCATGTTAAACAGATGTCAATTGATTTGGGCATATCGAATTCTGTCTTATTTCTAGGGATTAGATCCGATGTTGCAAGTTTATATCAAGCTTTTGATGTCTTTTGTCTTCCAAGCAAATATGAAGGACTTCCCGTTGTTGGAGTTGAATGCCAAGCTAGTGGAACTCCAATCTTGGCATCGGATGCAATCACATCTGAAATCAAATTGACTTCCCTTATGGAGTTTGAGCGGTTGAGTTCTAGCCCTCAAAAATGGTGTGAGCATTTGATCTCCATGAGGAAGATAGACGCTGATCCAAATGATTCAGAGAGCTTGAAGGCTTTTGATGTGTCTGCTGCTTCAAAACGTCTCGAGGATTATTACTCCCACTGTCTCAAAACGGTGTCGCCTAGTAAAGCGATTGTAGATAAATAGAGGTTTGGAGAAAACCAAAACTATGAAATTGAGTTTTATTGTTCCTATTTATAACGTGGAGGATTACCTCCTCGATTGTTGTAAAAGTATCTTAAATCAGGTTGACAGTACTTGTGAAGTTCTTCTTGTGGATGACGGCTCGACTGATAGGTCTTCGCAAATTGCTGATGATATTGCACGCGAACATGATCGTGTAACTGTTATTCATAAGGAAAACGGTGGCTTAGCTTCTGCTCGAAATGCAGGATTAGATGTTGCTTCAGGAGATTACGTTGCGTTTGTTGATTCGGACGATCTAATTTCTGAGAACTGCCTCCCCGCTATTCTCCATGAGCTTGAAGATACTAAGCCTGATATTTTGTTTCTGGATAGCTGCAAGCTATACCCTGATGGAGTTAAAAAATCAATCGGCTATCATATTGAGCCCGGTTTCATTAATCAAAAAATCAAGAGCGAAGTTCTTTACTACTTGTCTAGACTGCCTAAGTTTCCTGACAGCGCATGTATGAAAATATATAGACGTGCATTTTTGTTTAACTGTGGGCTTAGGTTTCCTGAGGACGGACGTGTCTCAGAGGACCTAAATTTCGTTATGAATAGTCTTCTTGACGCTGAGACTTATTCTGCACTTGATTTGAATTATTACGAATATCGTCAGAATAGAGCGGGCTCTATCACTGATGCAGTTGGTCTCAAGCATTTTCAAGGCCTCCAGCAGTTTATCGAAGATGCTATTCCCGTTCTTTGTGACTCTGACTATAGGCCCAAGAATAATGATTGTGCTTGCTGTTTAAGTTTCGTTGCGTATGAGTACTCAATTATGTTGTGGATGCTCAGTACAATTCCGGGCTCAAAATTAGACGAAGCCGTCGCGTATTTAACGAACTATCGATGGCTTATGAATTATGCGGGTGGAAGAAGGGCCCAAATGACTCGTACCGCGCTGAGTCTTTTGGGGGTACGGAAAACATCTTCCCTGCTTAGCATTTATATGAAAGTGAGGCGAAACTAATGAAAGCTGCTATTGTCACGCTTCATCGGGTTTACAACTACGGTTCTGTTTTGCAGGCATACGCAACCCAAAAGGTATTCGAAAAGCATGGCTGTGAGACGAGCATTGTCGACTATATAACTGAGCAGCGAACGCTAAAACGTATCTTCTTCAAACCTCCCGCTGATCCTAGCATCAAAGGCGTTAAAAGGGTTGTCTATCAAATTGCTAAAATTGGCTCGCTTGCACTTAAAGAACTCACTTTTGGCTCATTTGTACGGAAGACAATGCGGCTTACAAAGCGATATGTGACCGCCGACGATTTAGCTTTAGACCCTCCCCGCGCCGATGTCTATGTGAGCGGAAGCGATCAGGTTTGGAATAGTAAATATAATGAAGGGATTGACAGGGGCTTTTTCCTGGATTTTGTTCCTTCGGGTCGAAAGAAAATTTCTTTTGCGTCTAGTTTCGGCAAATCTGCACTCGACGAGTGGGAAAAAGAGCAGACGCGTTTCTATTTGAGTCAGTACGCTGCCATTTCTGTTCGTGAGGATTCTGCTGTAGAAATAGTGGAGGACCTTGGTGTGCAGGGCGCTGTGCAGGTCATTGATCCAACACTACAGCTTACTAAATCGGAGTGGCAACCACTTGCGTCTCCTCGTTTGGTTAAGGAGCCCTACTTGGCTCTTATGCTTCTTTACAATGAAGACAATGGTGCGACGGAAATTGCTCGTCAAATTGCCGACGAGAGGGGCTTGAAGCTCGTTAAGATTTCATGGGAAATGAAAAAGCCCGAGGCTGTTGATAAGTTGTTTACGCATAGGTCCCCAGCAGATTTTCTATCCCTGTTTTCCAATGCCGATTTTGTTGTGACCAACTCGTTCCATGGACTTGCTTTTTCTCTGATTTTTGAACGCCAGTTTTTGGTTGTTCCTAGAAATGAGTTTAACTCCAGAATTGATTCGCTTCTCAGCCTAGTTGGTTTGTCGGATCGACTTGTAAAAAAGCCTTTAGACTCTAATCAATCTTTGCCTGTCATTGATTACTCGCATGTAAACAAGGCGCTTAATGCTGCGCGCCTTGATGCGGATAGATATATCGACGAGGCGTTGGGTGAATAAATGTTTAATGTATTACACGTGATGTATGGGGCTGATGCCGGCGGCATTTCATCAGTTATTCTTAATTATTACAGGCACCTTGTGGAACATGGCTTTCATTTTGATTTGGCATTAACTTCAGATCAAATTGGTCTTAATGCCAAGCGCTTTCGTGAGCTTGGTTCCCACATATATCGACTTCCTTCGAAGAGCGAGGGAATTGGTGCCTATGAGACAGCCTTAGCCAATCTGCTTAAGTACAATTCCTATGATGCGGTTCATGTTCATGAAAATGAAACGTCTTACGTTGCCCTTCGGGTTGCTCGAAAGTGTGGTGTGCCTGTTAGAATCGCGCATTCCCACACTACATCACCGTGTTATTCATTTCGCGACCATTTAAGAAGGGTTTCCGGCTGTGTTCTAAATGGCCGTTATGCTACATGCTTAGTCTCCTGTGGGAAGCTTGCCGGTGAACGCGTTTTCGGTAAATGGCGTTGGCGAATGGGGAAGGTGCAGTTTTTGCCCAATGCCATTGATACTGGTTCATATACATTCGATCCGTCCGTTAGGCGCGCCGTGCGTCAGGAGCTTGGGTTCAACGAGGAATTCGTTGTTGGTATGGTTGGCAGACTGTCTAAACAAAAAAACTATCCCCTTGCGCTGAAAATAGCGAGCACTTTTGACAAGAATTGTAATGTGCGATTTGTTGCGGCTGGAAACGGCGAGCTTGAGAGTGAGATATCCTCTGCGATTGAGGCATGTGGATGCGGCGATCGATTTAAGCTCCTTGGAAGACGATCTGATACCGCAAGGTTGTATCAGGCGTTTGACGCGTTCATGTTGACTTCTCTGTATGAGGGTTTTCCGGTTGTTGGCGTTGAGGCTTCGGCTTCGGGGCTTCCCCTTCTTGTTTCTCAAACGATTACGCCTGAGCTTAAAAAATGCGGCGAAGTGTCTTATTTGCCGCTCGATCGTCCTGATTTGTGGGTGGATGAGATCAAAAGACTCTCAATGATTTCTCACGATTTGCCGAGGACTAACCGGTCTAAGGCAGCCGGTTTTGATCTTGAAGATTGCTGGAGAATTCTTGCCGGGATTTACTGCGGGGAATTAAATGTCTAGTTTTGCTTTGAAAAAACGCGGATTAAATTCTGCGAGGCGTTCGTTATCGGTGCTTTTCTTGTTTCTGCTTATAGGTTTGATTTATGTGACATTTGGCAATCTTCTAGCAGGTGCTGGCCGAATTGTTCCCTTTAGAGATCAGTTGAAGATGGCAATGTCCGCAGTCGGATTGTGCGTATTGCTTCGCCTTTCTTGTCGTGCAGACCTTGTATTTGGCAAGGACATGCTCGGACTTTTATTGGTGTTTGGTATTGTAATTTTGGTACCAACTTGCTTCTATTACCTCAGTGGGTGCGTTAGTTTTCAGTACGGTTTGCTTCAAATATCCTTATCCATTCTATGGATTGCTGTTTTCGCTCTTTCCTATTGGTCTGGATATAAGAATCCCTTTCTACTTGAACGACTTGGATGGATGGGCCTTGCAGTCCCTATTGTTTTTGTGCTCTTCGCCGGAGTTAGAACCCATATCAATGAGATTGGTTGGACAGAATCTGTAACTATGGCGTACTACGCCCTGTTTCTGCTGCCTTTTGTCTTACTGTTGCACAATAAAACAATTCGTTGGGTATTTGTTGCAATAATTTTCGCCACACTTCTCCTGTCTTCTAAGAGAGGTGGATTCATTGCTTTTTTCCTGGCTCTTATTGTTTATGCCGTGGTTGAGTGGCAGATGGCTGAAAAGGGAGATCCCAAAAGGGTCCTGCTTATCCTTGGTTCCGTAATACTTGCGATGGCTTTCTACTATTTTTTCACTTCATTTACAAAAGCAAACAATCTGGCAATGTTAGATCGTCTTGAAAATCTTGCAAATGATGATGGCTCGGGTAGACCGGATGTCTGGGCTTGTGTCTGGAGAATGATACTAGCTTCTGATCCAATGTCACTTCTTATTGGCCATGGTTTTAATACGGTATTTCGAGCTTCCCCTATGGGCCTTAGCGCTCACAATGACTTTCTTGAAGTCATTTATGACTATGGCCTTCTTGGGTTTTTACTTTATTTGCGACTTTATTATCACGTCTGGCAATTGTATCTGCGTGTCAAGTCCGATTGTTCTCAGCTCGCGCCGGCATTCGCAGCATCTCTGGTGCTGATGATTTTCATGTCGTGTATGGCGCACTTGATTATTTACCCAACTCATTTTTTGCTTCTGTGTATGTTTTGGGGCGTTATTGCCGGCTATCTTAAATCGAAGGGATCTGTGAGTCCTCGTGGATATATGTAGTGATTTAGTCAGCATTATTGTTCCAGCGTATCAGGCTGAAAAACATCTGAAAGAGTGCGTTTGTTCTCTTTTGAACCAGACCCACCGCGCAGTTGAAATAATTGTTGTTGATGATGGCTCGACCGACGGAACCTCGGCGATAGTTTCAAGAATGGCGGATTCTGACAATAGGCTGCGGCTTATAACGCAGAAGAACGGCGGTGTCAGTTCTGCGCGAAATCATGGTATTGCTGCGTCCCGTGGTTCTTACCTGATGTTTGTAGATGCCGACGATTGGATTGAGCCATTTGCTGTCGAGACGCTCTTGGCTGCTATAAAAAATAACGGAACTGATGCTGTCTACTGCAGTCAGTACTATGACAGCAACGGAGTTTTATGTGCCAGTGAAACCTGTATCTCCAGATTCGACAGTATCGATGCGTCCGTATTACTTAAATATCAACTGGACTTTCGCTTCATTGCATGTCCCTGGCTTTGCCTGATGATTAGGGATGCGGCTGCGGGGTGCGCATTCCCAGAAAATGTACATATTCTAGAAGACTGGTTCTTTAACGTTGAACTTCTAAATAATTCGCGCTTCATTTCAGTAATTGATACAGCTTTTTATCATTATCGCTCTACTGAGCAAAGCGTAAGTCGTTCTGCCTTGAATGAAAAAAAGTTTAGCTGTATGGAGCTTCCAAATAAGGTCGTTTCGCTCCTTGGTCTTCAAGGCGAGAAAGCTAACTCATTGCGTTTGCGATTAAACGTTGGCTTAATCCGGCACCTGTTAATCATCGCTGCCGCTTCCGGCTTCGCCGATGAATACTGTCGCAAGAAGATGGCGAACTGGGCACGATCGACGCTAGGTGAAGCGTTTGCTTCGCCCGATTTGCCCCTTAAGCTTAAGAGCTATGTGCTTCTAGGATCAATTTCGCCGCGTTTGTTTGCATTTATCTTTCACTTTAAAAGGAAGGCATTCCATGACTAAGGCTGGCATTGTTACATTCCACTGTGTTCCCAATTATGGGGCCGCTCTTCAAGCATTTGCTCTATCTGAAAAGTTAAAAAAATACTACGACGAAGTTAAAGTTATTGATTATTGTCCTGGCTGTCTTTTGTCTGACTACGAAACGTTTGATATATCTGGACCTAAAGCGTTCATTGGCAGCACTCTTACTGCGCCCGCTTGTGTTCGTAAGAAAAGAAAGTTCAAGCGTTTTGTCTCAGAGAGGATGGACTTGGAGCCGTGGCCTGCTACTGACGAGGTCCTCCATTCGTTCGATTCCGTCTTCTGTGGGAGCGATCAAATTTGGAATTCGGAAATTACAAAAGGAATCGATCCCATGTACTTTGCCGACCGGTTTCCGGGGAGCGTCATTAAGGCATCATACGCTGCCAGTATAGGCAAATCGGCTCTATCTGATGCGGACTGCAAAGCTATGCTGCCTTTGGTTTCAAGGCTAAATCGTATTTCCGTTAGAGAACCAGAAGCAGCGGGCTTGATTGAGAAATTGACCGGTAATAGGCCTGAGGTGGTTGTCGATCCTACCATCCTTGCGGGTAAAGAACTATTCGCTCCCATTGTAAAGTCTCTCCGCGATAGGCCTTACGTCCTTTATTACCAACTGGCAAGGAAGGACAACCGCGCTCTATCTTTGGCCGATAAAATCGCACGTTATAAAAATCTCGATCTTGTCGGACTGAGCGGCAACAGAGGGCTGCAAATTGGAAAAGGTCATGACGTTATTTGCGATGCTGGGCCTGAAGAATTTGTTTCCCTCATCGCGGGTGCGGATTACGTTGTTACCGACTCTTTCCATGGGACCGTCTTTTCTCTTCTATTCCATAGGCCATTTGCGTCCATTCCTAAAGCTACCCGAGGTGGGAGAATTACCAACCTTCTTGATATTGCTGGTCTAAGGAACCGCTATACGGATCGTTTTGATAGAGATATTTTGCTAAAGGATATTGATTGGGGAAATGTCGACAATTTGCTTGCTCGCGAACGCGAGGTGTCTGAGCATTTCGTCACATCTATTAAGGGTGATTTCTAATGATGGTCCTATTTACCAATAAACGAGATTGCTATGGGTGCGGTGCTTGCGCCTCTGTGTGTCCGCGTGGTGCCATCAAAATGGTCCATGACAAACATGGCTTTTTGTACCCCGTTATTGACTCTGAGAAGTGTATCGACTGTCATCTTTGTGATCGTGTTTGTCAAATTGGCAATGAAGTTGACCTCCTGACACCATATCCCAAAGCAACATACGCTGTAAAAAACGAGGATGTAATTCGGTCTCGATCGTCTTCGGGAGGAGCTTTTACTGCTCTAAGTGACAGCATTCTTAAGGGCGGCGGTCTAATTGTGGGTGCTGCTTATGACGAGTCGATGTGTGTTCGGCATAGAGTGGCTGGCGAAGTTACTTCTCGTGATTCGATGCGTGGAAGCAAATATGTCCAAAGTGATATTTCTAATGTCTTTAATGAGTATAGAAATTTAAGTGGTAAGAAGGTTCTGTTTACAGGGACCCCATGCCAGATCGCTGCATTTAAGCTGGTAGCAAAACTGCTAAGAGTGAATTCCTCGAATTGGGTTTATGCCGACCTGGTGTGCCACGGCGCCCCCTCTCCGGCGGTTTGGGGCGACTATGTGAGGTCTCTTGAGAAAAAGCAGGGATCTCGTTTGGTTTCATATTCTTTCCGTAATAAAGATGCCGGATGGCGTGGCTACCATATTCGAGCGGAGTTTGAAGATGGATCCGTTTTACTGGATGATAGTTCCGAAGCGCGTGGCTTTGCTGTTGTATTTTCAAAAAGCCTCGGGTTGAGGCCGTCGTGCTATCACTGTCCTTATTCACGCATGCAGCGAGTAGGCGATTTGACGATTGCGGATTACTGGGGAATCGAAAAGGATGATCCTGAGTTTTCTGACAACGTCGGAGTATCCATGGTCTTCGTGAATAGCGAACAGGGCGGGACGTTACTTGCTGACTCAAGTGAGCGCTTAACTCTTAAGGAAGAGACTAAGACTCCTGCTCAAAGGAATCTGCATAATTCAACTGACTATCCGCAGTTTGATTACGATTCATTTTGGACAGCCTATGAGAATGGCAGTTGGGGCGGGGTAGCTTCCCGATTTGGTTATGTCGGTAAATCAGGAAAACTGTATCGCCTTGTTGACAAGGTAAAAACAAAGGTGAGGAGGGCATGAGTTTCACCTATGGGTAGATATAAAAAACTTGGCAAAAATGTCGGTCTAATTACGATCGGGAACTTCGCGTCCAAAATAATGTCATTCTTCATGCTGCCGCTCTATACTGCCGTGTTGTCAACAGCGGAGTACGGTACTGCGGATTTAATGACGACGACAGTTAATCTTCTCTCGCCTTTCTTTACGCTTCTGATCAGTGAGGCCGTAATGCGATTTGCCCTTGATCAAGATGTAGACAAAGGGCAAATATTTACCATCGGGCTGATTGTGACATGTGGCGGCTTTATTGCCATGTGCGCTGCTTCCCCGCTTGTTCTTTTGAGTGAGGACATGGCACCGTATCTGGGCTATTTTCTTGCGTACTATTTCTTTACATGCCTTCATCTTCTTGTCTCTCAGTTTGTTAAGGGAATTGAAAACATTGCGATTTATTCAATTAGCGGCGTGTTTCAAACCATTGTTTTCATTGCATTAAACTTGGTATTTCTTTTAGGTCTACACCTTGGTGTTACGGGCTATATGCTTGCCATGCTGGTGGGTGAGGCCGCTACAAGCGTTTTACTTTGGATCGGTGCCGGCCTTAACGGCTTTTTGGTTAAACCAGCCTCCATTGATAAGAATTTGTTTAGGGATATGCTTCGCTATTCTGTTCCGATGATTCCCAATTCGATTAGTTGGTGGATTAGCAATTCTTCTGACAAATATTTGTTGACGATGTTCGTTGGGGTTGGTGTTACGGGTGTGTACTCTGCCGCTCAGCGTATACCTTCCTTGTTTGCCACCGTTTCAACAATTTTTATGAGTGCATGGCAGATTTCGGCCGTAGAGGATTTCGGTTCTCAAGAATCGAGACGGTTCTACAGCAACATTTATAAACAGTATTCCACGTTTAATTCTCTCGTTGTTGGTGTGCTGATTTGCGGTTGCGAACTTCTGGCAAGCATTCTCTTCTCTAATGACTTTTTTAATGGCTGGGTTCTTGTTCCGGTGCTGTTGATTGCTTTCGAGTTTTCCGCTATGTCTGCATTTTTGGGATCCATTTACACTTCAGCTAAGAGAACCAAGATGTTGTTTGTATCAACAATGTTTGCTGCTGTGCTTAACATTGTTTTGAATGTCATGTTGATTCCTTCGCTGGGTGCCATGGGGGCTTCTTTGGCTACTCTCGCTAGCTATGTTTCAATTTGGGCATTGCGTCTTTGGGATACGAGAAAGATCATTCGTCTCGATATTGAGCTTGTACCTGATTTAATTTCATACTTTATTCTCGCTGGAATGTCTATCGTGATGATAGCGCACGTTCCGCATCGTTTTCTTATTGCACTTGCCCTTCTCATTGTCATGCTATTTGTCAATCGTCGTGTTGTCATGAAATTAACTGAAGTTTGCCTTTCAGTTCTTAGGTCAGCTCTTGGAAAGGCTCATCAATAATGGAAACCCCATATAACTCTAAAGATAATTGCTGCGGGTGCGGTGCGTGTCTGCGGGTTTGCCCAAAAGACGCAATTTCTTTTCGCAAGGATTTGGACGGATTTGTCTATCCAAAAATCGATAGTTCACTATGCATCGATTGCGGAGCATGTGTTAAGAAATGTGACTTTGGCAAGACTAAGAATTCGCATAATTCCGTGTCGCCAAAGGCTTTGGCTTTTGTTAATTCCAATAAGGATGCGTTGCGCAGCAGTGCTTCTGGAGGAGCTTTTTCTGCACTTGCAAAACATGTTCTCGATAATGGGGGCGTTGTCTACGGCGCGTCTTGGGGTAAAGGAATGAAGCCCGAGCATGCACGTATTGCCGATTGGTCCGATATTTCTAGAGTTCAGGGCTCAAAGTATGTTCAGAGCGACTTAACACCGATTTTATCTAAGTTAAAACAAGATGTATCCGAGGGGTCTGGTGTTCTATTTTCTGGTACTCCATGTCAATGTGCTGCCGTAAGGTCTCTGTTTGGGCGCAAAACCCCAGATAATTTAATCTGCGTTGAACTCATTTGTCATGGGGTGCCGAGCGCGAACCTATTTTTTGATTTCGTTGGATATCTTGAAACCAAGGTGAATGGTGAGATCGTTGACCTTAGGTTCCGCGATAAGAATAGAGGCTGGGGCGCTTTGCTTGCCGTTGACTTTAGGGTTTCAGGCGGCAAAGTAAAAACACGATATTTTAAGCCCGAAGAGGTCTACTACTACTACTACTACTTTTATCGAGGAATGTTTTTCAGAGAATCCTGTTACTCCTGTCCTTATGCAAAGAGAGAGAGGTATTCTGATTGGACGATAGGCGATTTTTGGGGCGCTGCAAAGTACTGCGAGAATATTGACACTTCTAAGGGCGTTTCGGTAATCATTGCATCAACGGATAAGGGCATTTCGCTTGTAAATGAGCTTAGGAACGATGGTGTAATTAAAGAGGTGCCGATGGATGATGTTGTGCGTGAAAATGGCCAACTCGTGCACCCATCGGCTAAGCCCGATTGTTACAACGAGCTTATGGCTGAGTATCGATCTTTAGGGGCAGCGGCTTTCGCTTCGAAATTTGAAAAGGATAATTGGAAGCTTGTTTTCAAGGGACGCCTGAAGAGAAGCATCCCGCTCTGGCTAAAGAAGGCCATTCATTCCTAGATTTAGAGTGTCCATTGGGCTTGCTAACCTTTTTATTATCAGTGGGGAATGCACCGATTTTCTCAAACTGCTGTTGTTATGTCGTTGAAAGGGGTCATTGATGACGGGGCGGGGACGTCGCCAACGAGATGAAGAGTGGACCCGGAAGTTCGCTAAGCTTCTTCGTTTGGTTGTTGAGACTAATAATATCAACCTCGACCATCTTGATAGCGATGCCCGCATATTAATGAGTGCTTTTCGAACTTGGGTGTCAGGGAGAAATCTGCCCGGTCCTTCGTACTTTAATTTGCTACTGTCGTTCATTGCTCCTAGGGTCAGTGATTCATCTGGACCTATAATTCTTGAACGTGTGTTTTCGGACTGCTCCAATACGCAAGCCTGGGATGCGGTTGAGTCGTATTCCGTGTTTGAGGGGGATATGCAACGATATACTCCTGCAGTGTTAGAGATTTATTGGCGTATGGGCAGAAAGATGGTCCCATTGCCTTTAACTAGCGATAACGCCGCTGGTCCTTCTGGAAAAACTGTTGCAGTTGTGTTTGATTTCGTGGGCACTCTTTTGCCCAAGATCGATGCTGACAGTAGCCTTCGTTATATCTGGCTCGAATCTGGCCAAGATAAAGCCCGATTCCAGAATATCCTTGCGCATTATTCTCACGATGCTGATGACAGGCGAAGCTATTTTCAGCAGGCTACGGAATTATTCAGGGAAGCTCGTATTACCAAAGATGACATCACGCGCATCGGAAAGGAAACTCGTCTAATTCCGGGTATTTGCGACGTGTTTAAGGTGCTTAACGATGCGGGCGTTCTGATTTGGATAGTCTCACGTTCGGAGAGGCAGTTTATACGCGCGGCCCTTGGTGATCTTGCTTGCTGTGTGGAGGAAATCAAGTCCAATCAATTCCTGTTTGATTCTGAAGGCGTTGTTGATGGTATCCGCATTAGTCCTTTTGACTACGAGGGCAAGCGAAGGTTTGTTAGTAGGGTTGCAGGGGATCTTGGTGTTTCACCCCAAGACATTGTGTTTGTTGGAAACTCGAATAACGACGCATCTGTTAGAGGCAGCGGTGCAGTTACCGTTTGTGTGTCTCCCTCTAATACTACGGGGACAGATCGGTCGTCTTGGACCCACTGCTGCCAGTGCTGCGATGACCTGAGAGACATCCTTCCGTTTATTAACTTACAAAGTACTATAAAGTGAAGCAAAACCTGAGTGCTTTGTCGCGGACTTTGTATCTACTTCTCGCTTGGCTCATGCACTTGGTTTCCCGGACTTGATTAGCTTCGTCACTCAATACCTTGGTCGCCCGCGGCATTATGTAGGCAGGGCAAACGACGGAAGGCAGGGTGGTTGCTATGGGAGCGATATCGCTTGGACCAGTAACGGATACCGAAATTAAGCTCACGAAGGAGGTGCTGAACGCGGTCGTAAATGCTACGTGGACTTATAGGTGCTCTAGGGAGTTTAAGCGTGGCCAGGTAGAAAGCATTCGCATTGCAGTCGAATACTTCAATGCTGCGGCAAAGATGAGCTATGTAGATCAGCTTACGAGCGTGATGATGTCTACGTTGGCAAACTCCGCTAGGATGTACCAGCGCTACGATAGCGAGGGAATCATGACCGACCTCATTAAACAGCAGTTCAACCAGACGCTTGAGGTGCAAGCCAAGTGCCTGAGTTCTATTCTCGAACAGTTTGCTAAGTAGCCTCTGCATTGAGGCCGAAATAGTCGCAATTAGGTTGGGGTGCGTATTATGTTCTTTCGTTATTTGGCGGCAAGAGCCCATATGGGTGTTATCGGTATTCGCGCTCGGTTTCGGATTTGGTTAGCTGCACGATCTGGTGCGTTGGTATTCTTCTCGATGCTTTTATTTCCAGCCATTATTGCTGGGGTCATCACTGCGGTAACGGTTAAATCTATGCTCGCCGCAGTTTTCGCCGGGGTCTTCTGCTTGGCGGTTGAGGTGTACAAGATATTTCAGCTAGATTAACGGAATGGGCTCATGTCTTATGGGCTACTCAACTTAGATTGAACCGTAGCCTCTTGACTGATTGTGTTTTGTATCAAGATGTTATTCGGGACACCGGGGCCAAAAGTCCCGGTGTCTTTTGTTGCGGGTGATGAGTCCTGTTGGCGTTTCGTGCGTCGTGATCGCAGTGACGTTGCTCGCATTTTTATAAATGATGACTATCGAATTGCTTTAATCATTAGGTGTCGTTATGGCGACAGGTAGTAATTTTTCTTAAGTATTCACTGTCTGGAGCATGGCGTTTGTTATTTACGGATTAACTCGTATTTATATGTTTGACAGTTACTGGGCTTGATATGTTTCCAAGGTGAATTAGCTGGACTGGTTATAATCGATTTCGGGGAAACACCTGACATGCACATTAGCTCTCATTTGCTAAAATGAGTAAAAACATCTTTCAAAGTTTAAATGAGGGATCTATTGTTTCAGCTCGCCCTAATTAATGGTGCAACTCTAAAGCGTCTTCGTGTCATAAGGGGAGTTTCCGAAGACTTTCTTGCTGCTAAAGTCAGAATCTCCATTTCGCAGCTGAGGGGCTGGGAGCATGGTGATCCTGGTGATTATCCGACAATCAATCAAGCCGAAGCTATGGCTAATGTGTTGCTTTGCCCATTGGCGGGACTCTATCTTGAACCGAATAAGTTGAAAGAGACGCGAAAACCTCCAATTTCCAACAAGCGAATTGGATATAAGCCAAGTTATTCCGATGACAGTGCGTTGAACCTTGCTGTAGAAGATTTGCTCTTGCGCCGTGAGGATATTTTGGAGCTAGCAAAAAAGACGGGTCCCGAAATTCTAAGCTGTGATTTGCCTTATTTAGAGAGCGATATTGTTGAGGCTGCCAAGCGTTTGCGAGAATGGATTGATTATCCGCTTAGCAACCAGATCTCTTCTGCTTCGTCGCGAGTTTTGTATAAGAGTCTTCGTTCTCTATTGGAAGAACGCGGCATTTGCGTTGCTCAGTTTTCAGAGCCATCTGTCGATGAGGTGAGGGGCATATCTCTCTATTTTGAGATGCTCCCAATTGCGGCGGTAAATCAGTCGGATCGATGGCCAGCGAAGTGTTTTAGTTTGTTACACGAGATGATTCACCTATGCTACAGGAAATCAACCACCTGTTCTTGTATAAATGCTGAATGCGATGATGCCGAAGAGGTATATTGCAATGCAGTTGCTGGTGAGTTTCTTTTTTCCAGACAGACTGCACTTCACGAAATAAATAATGGGCTTAATCCTTCTGACTTTCATTCGTTTGATGTGATAGCAAATAAATACTCTATTAGTCGTGATGTTGTTGCAAGGCGTGTATACGACATCGGTCAAATGTCCCGCACTGACTATGAGGAATTATTGGATTTATTTCGGCGTGAAGCCATTGAGTCTAGTTTGCGAGAGAAAGCAAAAGCTCAAGAGTCTGGACGCGCCATGGGGTATATGCCTTACGAAAAGAAGATGGTTGATTTCCATGGGGCCTTGTATTGCGCCTATGTAAATCGAGCACTTTCTTTAGGTGTTTATAGCGAGTATGAAGCAGCTTCGGCATTAGGAGTTAAACCGGATTCTCTTGGATCCGTGTTCAAGGAGGCTTTCGGGTGAAATTTACCAAAACGCCTCAGCAGCTCGACTTAGAATCACTTAGCTATCAGTACATTATGGATACATGCTCAATATTGTCCCAAAACGATGGTTTTCTTTATCCAAGGCGAGTTCATGTTGGACTATGGCGTGAGATAGATAAGCTTGCTTCCGAGCGTAGGCTTGTTGTTTGTAGCCAAATTGAAAAGGAAGTAAAGAGGGGTGCACGGGATGACTTAGCAAAGGAGTGGCTAAATAGTTCCGGGGTTAGGATTATTGTTGAGTCGCCTGGAGTCCAGCAATGTCTCAGACAGATAGTCAATGCTCAGCCAAAACTGTTAAAGTTTGGCGATACGCGAGAGTGTTCTTCCGGGGATGCCTTCCTGATTGCTACCGCAATGTTTTACAATTTGGATATCATTACAGAGGAAAAGAAAACAAGTCCTTATAAAATTCCGCAAGTTGCAAGTTCATTTTGAATTAAAACCTATAGCCTGAATGAACTTGCTGAAGAAAACGGCTGGGAGTTTTCATAGGCGATGCCATTTTAGTGGCGGGTCCTTTCATGATTTAAACCCATAAGGTCTAGCCTAGATGCTGTTTTTAGACACTGCAAATTTCCCTACCTATTGGCCGTACATCGTTGCTATTGACGGGCCATTTCTGGACGTACCATAGATTTCCCTAGACCTGCTCCTGCTGACCCTTTTTGGGCCTTCTGTCGGTAGTGTCGAGAGAGTTTGTTCGCCCCGCCCCCGCACAGCTGGTCGGCCTCAGCGTCCATCACTGCGTTCGCAATCTGCTTGGCGACGCACCCGAGCGGCTCCTGCATGTCGATGGCGCCGTCGTCAAAACGGGGCATGGCGAGCATGTCCGGCGTCAGGTCTGACAAGATTTCCGTAGCGGTCTACGTCCTTTCCCGGAACCTGTTATTAGGTGATTTCGGATTCTAGGACGAAGACCGTTCTTCGTTAAACGGACGCTGGGGGCACCCTTGTACCAACATTTTCGACGCAATCGAGTTGAGTGGGTTTAGTTTGGGATAGACGGTTTTGGGATTTGCGGTTTAGCTTTTGGCGGTTACGATGCCTTTGCCAGCTAAGGTTGACTCTTTCTGTGCTGTGGTGTTGATATTCGTCAGGGCTTTAAGTCCTTTTACTAGTTTCTCAAATAGGTCCCAATAAAAGTCAAGTTGCTCTGTCGCTGGCAGTGCCATATCATCGCGATGCAACATGCAGCAGATTTCTGGAGTTGGTTCCACCAGAGCGAACGTCCCTCTTTGCCACGAATAATGAACCCCTGCAATTCGTATGGGACTCTTGCTAGTAAAGTAGCTCGGGCCTAGCACATCCCGTGGTCCTGGTAGTAATTTTTTCGCATTGTCGTCTAGGTCTTGGCCCCAATAAGATAAGAGTATTCCAGGCCGATTGGTTAGGTAGGCAGATAGTAGTTTGCATAAATATTCGAGTGATATTTGGGTTTGTATAACGTTAAACCCACGAGGCCCCGCGACATTTATCTCTTTCATTCTCGTAAGAAACAACATGTCACGTGGTTTATCTAGCTTTAAGAAAAGGTCGATGTAGCTACTGCCTGTTTTGGCAAGCTTTGTATCAATCAGCTTCGTTTCAATAAATTTTTGCATTAGTTCACTTAGCTGGTCGAACACTTCTTTAGTAAGGATATGAATATCGATTTCGGGATTACTTCTGATGTAAGTTTTGACTTTAGTGTTGAGATAGCTCGCAATATGACCATTTAGCATTTTTGAGTCATTGAGAACGATGCACGATTTGACAGTGCCGTCTTCCTCGAACTTTCTGCTTAGTTTTAACGGGACGGCTCCCTCGTGTTGATATATATTTCTAAGCTTATAGAGCAATGCATAAGAGTTGCCGTTGTCGTAAATCTTTGAAATCTCATTATCAAAAGAATTTGCTACGCAGTCTCCGTAAGCGGCGTGCAATTGTCTTTTGTAATGGGTGACGGTCCGTACAACAGACTCTACGTAGTGCTCGGTAGCTGCTTTCGCTGCCTTCATCGACTTACGGTCATTTGGATCGATTGCATTAATGGACACGGTTAGCTCAGATTGAGCGTCTTCGAAATCTAGGATGATCTCAGTTAAGTTAGAGATGCTTATTAGCTTCTCGAGTTCTGCTTTTGCCGCTTCATATTCGTCTTCTTGAAGTGGTATTTCACAGTTTAGGACCGCTTCAGTATCTTGCTCTTTAGCTTTTGTAATGGTGAAGTATCCGTAGGAGCATCCAGTATCTTCTATTTGTCCCTTTTGTTTGTTTGATTCAGCCATAATCCCTTTTCTTCTTTGAGGGCTGTTGGAGCGAGATGACTAAAGATTTTGGTTTCTTCAGCTCCGTTTTTCCCGCGATCGCTTTCTTTGCTTGCTATATTCTTGCCCTTGGCGCTTTATGTGTTATTTGAAGCGGGACACCTTTGCTCCCATAACAAATGAAAGTCACGGTCTCATCTGGGGAGTTGCATAGTTTGAAAAGCTTCGATCGCTCTATTGCTTGGTAAGCATCTGCATCCAGTCTTTGCATCATAAGTCTATTGAGTAGAAATAGCGCTCCCATCGCTTTGATGACGTTGCCCTGATTGGCTTTTTCGTAATTGGCTAAGCCTCGATCTGGATCGATTGATGCTCTGGAGTGTTTGACTGTATTGTAGTCAGTCCACCATTGGAGGCGCTTTGAGCCTGGCGCTTTTACATAGATGGTTTGTCCCTTTTTATTTGTTGCTGTGGTTTGTTGCCAGCTATCAAAGGGTTTTAATTGCATCCCATTCTTAAATTGGAGGATTTTCGTATCTATCCCTGGGAAAGATTGGCAAAGATAGTATCCCCACTTAGAAATTGTGCAGTTGTTTAGATCTGCCTCAGGAAAGAAGTGCGTCCCAATAGCTTTTGCCAGCGAGTCAACTTCACCGCAGGTAGACAAAAGCAAGGTGAGGTATTCGATTGAAAATGCCTCTATATTCCTCTGCGAGAATGCGCAGCACCTTTCTGTCTGCAGGAGACGATCTTCAAGGGCTAAGTAGTAGGTCCAGTATGTTTGCCGGAACGATTCGAAAGTGCTAATTGGTGACTGTTCTGACATGCGCATCTCCTCATGTCGTAATTAAGGGAAAGCCTCGTGGAGGTTCGTTTATTAGTTTAAAACTATCGATGTTAAGCAAGGCATCCACTTCTTCTTTTATGTGGATCAGGCTGATGTCTGCTTGTTTGATTGCAATCGAATATTGCGTAGCATCACTGTCCATATTGCGCTTCGTTACCGGTGCCGACATAGTTCTCGCTGTCCTTTGTTGCCAACGGTTGACCTTGCTGCGCCGCCGGGTAACGCATAGTCTCTTTACAAAATCGATAACCACATAGCGGAACACGGCCCGTGCCCCGTCATATGATTTCTGGCGACTAGACAGCAAGTCATCGACAGGGGGGGGCACGGGCCGTGCCTGCGAACGTCATATCAGTTGACGAGGAGTCGCTACGCAATGACATGGGGATCTGGCGAGGAAGACCCGTCGAGGAGATGCTCGACGCACTGCGGCTTAAGTTTTCTAACGCCACCTGAAGAGCTTTGATGCGCTGGCATCCAATTACGTGATCCTGATATAAGAAATGCCCAGTCACCCTTTCATCAGAATTGAAAACTGGCATAAAAGCGAGTGATTTTCTTCTTGCATGTGGCTTTACCGACACATGGCTCCAGGAGATTCGAGTATGGGCGGTCCTATGCCATGTTTCTTGGGGCGCTGCGGAAATACCTTAAAAATGACTGCATCGCGCTGGTTCCGTCTGAGCGCTTCGACTATATCGTTAGCATCTTTTCCGAGGGCTCCCTGCGGCGTTTCTCTGATTACCTTGATGCGGATATCCCGATGATGACCGTACACCCCGCTAAGGGGTTCGTGTGGGACACTGTTTTCATTCCGGGCGTTACGCGTTTCGATTGGCCTGGAGTGATTTGCTCTCGGTGTGAAAGTGCTGGTATGTGCTCGCGTTCTGCGCGTGGATGCCGGATCGTGGATGCGAAGAAAAAGCCAGACGGGCTTATTGAGAAAATGGGCACGCTGTACGTCGGCGTCACGCGCTCGCAAAGCGGTACATGTCTCCGCTTCTATGCAGCGCAGGACAAATAATAGGAACTATCAGGTTGCCTGTCCCTCTCGCCTAACGTCTCTTCCGGGCATCGAACCCGTGAGCTGGACAGCCATGGACGGGGAGGGGTGATCCCGGGGCGGTATGGAGTGTGTCCGCTGTTGGCGTTCCTATTCCAATCCGCATGTTGTTAGGGATACGCAGGCCCTTGTCCTGCAATTGAGTGCTTGCTAAAACTGGCCTTTTTGCTGTATAGCGTTGACTGAAAAGGGAATAAAGTTTCTTGCCCATCGCGAATTGGCGATGGGGTACGCTACTGCCGTCAATATAGCAAACGACGAAATCGCAATTCCGACGTTCGCAACATTGACGCCAGCGTTGCCTGCGGCTAGCTGGATAAGGGCTTCGATGGTCATAAGTACCAATTCCTCGCTTTCGTCTAGTATGCCATAGGCAAGCATTGTTTTAGGTGGCCGCGAAAGCGTTGGTTGCACTTGCTGCGCCTTTGATTAGCCTGTCCGGGGAGGGTTAGCCGCCGCTTGTTGATCCGGACAGGTTGATTTATTTGGGGGTATTTTGGCCGAGTTCGATATCGCTCGTATTCCTCGATATAGTTCCAAAAGTTCATATGCCCATTTCGATCATAGGGCCTCTTTTGCCGAAGTTCAGCCCAAGATTTTAGATTCAGAGTACGTTTCTCATCATGCGTTCTACCCTCTAATTTCCAACGAGATCATTACTGTTCGGTATCGTGGAGGTAAGCGAAGCTGCAAAGTTCGCAATATCGCTTATGCCTCGCATTTCGATCACCGCGTCTTCCAGTACTACTCTTATCTGTGGTCGGACTTATATAACAAGAAGGCTATTGCCGAAGAGTTTAATGAGGTTGCCGTAGCGTACCGCTCTTCGCTTTCATCAGATAGCGCCGTAACTGCTGGCAGCAATATTTCCTCAGCTAAAAAGGCATTCGACTATATGCGTGAGCAAGATTCGGCTTTTGTGCTTACGGGTGATTTCGAGAGCTTCTTCGACAACCTAAATCATGCCCATCTAATAGCGTCGTTGCGTTCGTTGTTTCCCAGTGGACGCTTGCCGGACGATCACTATCAAGTTATTAAAAATATCCTTCGCTATTCGTGCTGGCCTATTGCTGATTTGGCTGCTCGACATGAATTGCCATGGCCAGCAATCGATCCTACTCGGGAGAAAATGATCAGCGAAGCGGCTATCGATCTTCGGTTCAAGTCTATTCGTGAACTTAATAAGCTAGATGTTATCTTGCCAAAGTCTGAATTTCTTGCAAACAAAAGTAAAGTCATCACCAGGCCGTGGCGGCGAACGGGTATTGATCTCGGCATTCCTCAGGGTCTTGCTGCAAGTGGAGTGCTCGCTAACATCTATATGGCCGATATCGATGTGAAAGTCAGGCTTGCCGTTGAACGGGTTGGTGGCTTGTATCTTCGTTATTGCGATGACTTTATTATTGCCGTTCCAAAATCTGGCTTTGATGCACTTGTAGAGGCAATCAATCTAATGGCCGATGTCGATTCCGTTAAACTGCAACCTGAGAAAACCAAGGTGTTCCGGGTTGATGGCGACGGAGTTGCTCAGCTTGATTTTGAAAGCGTTCGTGCGGGTGAGGTTCTTTCGTATTCTGGTGCACACCCGGCGCAGAAAGCCAGTTTCCTGGGGTTTGACTTTGACGGGAGCGTTGTAAGACTTCGACAGTCTACGGTTGGAAGGTACCACAAGCGTCTCCGTGAGGCGGCCAGTGCGATTGCGCGTTCTAATCAGGGGGAGGGAAGGCGCGCATCAAAAAAGCGCGTCTTCGCCCTGTATCAACATTATTCACCGCTCGGTATTAAGGGAAGAAGGTTATGCCCCTCGGGTGATGCTGACACTTCTGCATTTTCTCGCTATGGGAACTTTCTTTCCTATGTGGCGAGAGCCCAAAAGGCGTTTCCTAATGATCCGATTGCCCCTGATGAGGCTAAGATTTACAGGAAGATCAAGCGCTTGAGTGCTCGGTAGCCATTGATTTGGCGTTGTATTTTGGAGGAAGCGATGGTCAAAAACCAACACTATATTCCACGCTTCTATCTCAAGAATTTTGCTGCTTCTGACTCGATGCTCTCCGTTATTCGGATTGAAAATGGAAAGCCAGGAAGTGTATTTAGGTGCAAACCAGATGGTATTTGCTCCGAGAAGTACTTGCATGAGGTAAAAAGCCGTTCGGAGAGTACTTATTTTCAGGAGGGCGCCATCGAAGATATGCTCAGCCAGGTGGAGTCACGCTTGGCCCCAAAGTACGAAGAGCTTCTTGGGTGTTTAGACGATGGTGAGCTTATCGGCACTGCACGCCTGGTTGAGCTGATTGATTGCTTAATCGCATTCATTGCTTCTCTTGTTGTTCGCCATCCAAAATGGCTTGGTCCGGAACGGAAAAAAGCATCAACTTTAATTCCGTTTCTATTTGAAAAGGAAACTTTGACCGTCAGCGATCTTGAGACGCTTGAAGTCATGGGGCTTAAGGACGATCTTCCGGCTATTGTGGAAATGGCAATAATGGATGCCGCGCTATTTTCCACGGACGAGCGTGCGCCTTTGATGCAGATAGTTGATATACTGAAACCGATGAACGTCACATTTTTTGCGGCGCCTGATAATTGTGAGTTCATAGCTACGTCTTTTCTGCTGCACGCTGAATGGATGTCGACATCCGATGCGGACCCTGTGGCGGTTTATTTCCCACTGTCATCACAATTCGCAGTGGCCTTCCGCAGTTGTGAACCGACCGGCGGGAAACTCGTTTGGCCTCTCATAGCGGAACAGGTTGACTCTCTGAATCGTTGTCTTGTTGGGGGAAGTGACTTAAACGATTTAGTCTTTGGGACTAATGGTTCCTATCTTGCGTCGATAATCTCAGCGACAGCTCAACACGGAAATCAATAGATTAATTCAGTACAATTACTCCAAGAACCCTGTTGTTAGGCATTTTTACGACAGCGATAAACCCTTGCCTATTTGGGCGCTATTCGAGGTCATGACTCTAGGAAACTTCGGTGTTTTCTATTCGTGCTTAAAGGGCTCGGTTAGACAGAGCATATCTGATGACCTAAAGCTTCCGAACAATTACGACGGTCCCGGGCTTCTCGAACGTACTATCTTCGTTCTTAAGGACCTTCGTAACGCAATCGCTCATAATAGCGCTGTTTATGACGTGAGGTTTAAAAGGGCAAAAGTGGGAAATCAGCTTGGCCAGATGCTGTCATCCGAGGTTGGCGTTCCCTCTATAGACTTTTCAACTATTACTGATTATGTCGTCCTAATTGTCTATCTGCTCAGAAAGATGATGGTTTCCAAAACTGAGTGCTATCAGTTAATTCGGAACTACTCTAGCGTGCTGGAAGACTTGCACGGCTCTTTGTCTTCCTCAGATTTTCATAAAATAGTAAAGACTGGGGCCAGGAGCAAGATGGATGCACTTCGTAGCTATTTAGCTGCTTCTTAAGAAGCAGCAGCTAAAGATGGAGGCTAAAGATGGAGATGACATTCTTTGGAGCTGTGCCCGTAGACAAACATAGGATATCAACTAAAATATAGGCAATTGCGGTGGAAGCTTTCGGGCGACACCTGAAGAGGGTTGATGCGTCGGCCCTCTTTTTTGGCGAATTTTACAGCCTGCTTGGCATGGTTGCACTGGACCGTGAAGAAATATCAGCTCCGGTATTGATCTTCCTATTTAGTAGCCGCTCGAAGCGGTCATACCACATGATGCCGATCCAGCCGCCAGCGCACCTTAATCTATCGATCATCCACTTGGTAATTCCGATGGCGCTGTTTACGATATTGCCCTCTCACACCTTGAACATGCAGTAGATCGGCAAGAGTCAGTTGACGTAGAAGCCTATCTCGTACGGTAAAGAAGCTTCCAATGAATCGTCCTGCTCGCTATGCAGATCATGGTAGCAGTCGGCTGCGTTCATGTAGATTCACGAAGGGTATTACTTGCTGCCGAAAATTGAATTGTCCCTTTAGGACCCTGGTACTAGAGTCAACCTGCGGTATTGACGCAGTCAACCTTCGGCCTTGCGTCTTGCGAAGAGGCGGTTGTTCTTCTGGATGGCCGCCTCTCTTCATTTAAAACCAGTTAAGTTTGACAAACCTTTCTTGGGTATCGACGATCAAGTTCATCTTCTGGAATTTCGCGGTTTCGGTGTCGATGCAGATACTGGTCCCACTCTGATGTTCAAAGTCAATTACTTGATTCTCAGATGGTGTCCTGTTCGATTGAGGTTGAGAACGTCTGCACAAAGCAAGAAAAACGAAACGGGCGCCTTGCTAGTATTATTGATGCATGTAGAAGGCGTCCCTTTCCCGTACGTGCGCGGAGGTCTTAGAGTTGGTTCTTGCAGACTGGAATGTATTTGCTTGCAAGTTTAGCGGCAATGAGCAGGCTGCTTTTGAGCAGCTTTGCTACCTGCTGTTTTGTAAAGAACATGGGTGCGAGATGGGCATATCTCGTTACATCAATAATCCTGGGATCGAAACTGACCCAATTGCGGTTAATGACGAGGTAATTGGGTGGCAGGCAAAGTACTATCAAGTATCTCTTTCGCAAAAGAGGCGCGAACTAATTGCCGCTGTGGATGAGGCCCATAAGTGTTATCCAGAAATGACGCGTCTTGTTTTCTATTGCAATAGGGATTTTGGGGCAGGGAATATAAGCTCGGACGGCGTTCAGGACCCTGTGGCTAAGACAGAAACCGAAGACCATGCCGCTCGCCTTGGAATAAAAATAGACTGGTTTCTTGCATCCGCCTTTGAATCTTCGTTTGTGTTGCTTGAGAACGAAGCAATAGCACGGCACTTTTTCTCGAGCAATCTGCATGATGCCTTTGGCTTGGGGTTACGTCTTGTTGATCAGGGCAAGCGCTACTTTAAGCACATCGATACTTCAGTTTTCATTAAAGATGATGAATTTAAGATTGACCGGAGTGACCTGCTCGAGCAGATCCGCGGGGGATTTCGTAAGGGGAACAGCGTTGTATTGCTTGTGGGTGACTCGGGCGTTGGCAAGACCGCGGTCGCCAAAGACTACCTGTCCTCGCTCCCCAGTGATTCGATTGTTGTTGTGGTGGACTGTCATGACGCTGACGCTTGGAGGAGCGAGGAAGACCTGATTGGCGGCTGGCGCGGGCTTGGGCTAAGCGATGTTCAACGTGCCTTTCAATCAACGGACAAGCGCTATCTGCTGGTTGATTCTGCCGAGTACTTGTTCGAATCGCAGAACCGTTCCTTACCAGCCGCTTTATTTGGTTTTGCGCACGACGGAAACTGGACGGTTCTCGTGACGGTTCGCTCTTCATGTAGAAGAGAAGTGGAAGAGCTCGTTCATGATGCGTTTGAGCCTGCTTATACAGTTGTTTCGGTTGGTGGCTTTAGCGAAGATCAGGCGCGCGACTATCTTATTCGTTTAGGTTATGCGGACAAGTATTCTTCAATCGCTTCTGCCCCTCCGTTCAGAAAGCCCATTATCGCCAAAGTCCTCTCAAAGGTGAGGCCGGGGCAAATAACGTCAGAAGAAGCATTGAGAGATTTTGTCCTTAACGAGCTCTATCTCAAAGGTGATAGCGAAGCAGAATCTGCATTGAGAAAAGAGACGGTTTTCTGGATGGCGTCTCGTCGGCTTTCATATTCCAAGACGAGCTTTACACCCAACATGAAAGTGCTCGAACGGTATCGAAAAGCCGGGTTTATCGTCAGTTTTGATATGCAGAGCGTGCGTTTCGCTCACGATTATTATGAAGAGCTTGCAATTGACGCGCTGCTAAATCATCTTCTTTCGATATCAGATTCAACTAGACGTTTTTTGGCTGAGTTGAAGCCGGATTTTGCGACGAAGAAAATGCTGTCTAATTGGCTTGTTGAGAGCGGTGGCGCAAGCCGCGGTGCGCTGGAATGCCTCGCCGAAGAAGTGCTTGGCGACGAAGACGTATATCAGAAGTGGGGAGATTGCATCCATCGTTCGATGCTGCGGTCCGACCAAACGGCAGAGTTGTTATCGCAATTCTCCTTTGAACTTAAGGCGAATGGCTGGGCCTTTGCGTGCGATCTGGGAAAAACGTTGCGGCGCTCTTGCATGGATATCGATAATGAGGCTATGGAACGCATATCAAATAGCGGATTCGAAGGCAAGGTTCCCCTTCAGGAAAAACCATCTGGCTACGGCTGGAGGGATTATATTGCTTTTCTTTATAGCTATAGGGAAGAGATTCCTCTAGAGGCGTCTCTTGATCTCGTTAAAGTTCTAGATGTTTGGAGCAAAAGCAACCATACTGGAGAAACGGCGCGCCAAGCAGGTCTGATTGCGCTCGTGTTGATAAAGAAGATTGAGCATGAGAGCAATCCCTATCAATATAACGGTGCAGAAGAAACATGCGTTTCGGTTGTTCTTGAAACGGCGAGAGAGCTGTGCCAAGAATTGGCAGCCTATTGTGCGCAGGAGAGGGATTGGGATGATTGCAGGGAATGTAACCACCCCTTATTCCAAGGTTTGATTAAGGATTCTCTATCGACATGGTATGTTGCACGCGTTATCCCAAGTGAGTACTCGGAGTTCTTATTTAACGCCTGGACAATCAAGGGCGATCATAAAATCGAATTTTATGAGATGCCCTTTGATTACGAAAGGGAATTCGCGCTCCGCTCCCGCGAAATGTCGTACTATCCGGCAAGCGCCATGCAGACTCCTGTCTATGCCCTATTTAGGTCTGATTGGAATGCTGCATTGCGGTTAGTCTGCAGAATTGCCGACCATGTTGCTGACGCTCTCTTGCACTCGAATTTTGCAGATGAATGTTTTGAAGCGAGCATGCGGCTGGGCGAGATAGACAGAAGCTATATTTTTAGTAGCAGACTGTGGACGGCGTATTTAAATGGCTGCGGTTCCGATTTGTACTCGTCAATCATGATGGCGTTTGAGCGATGGTTACTTGAGGTTTCGGATGCGGTTACTTCCGAGCAGCTTGAATACGTGTGCTTTACAGCTTTGAAGGCATCACGTTCTTGTTCGGTTGTATCTGTGGTCGTCTCGGCCGTGTTGAATGCACCGATAAAATGCCCCGACGTACTCTGCACGTTACTTTCTTGTCGAGCTGTGGTTATGCTGGATAAAGGTAGACGGATGAACGGGTGGTTTGATCCGGCGGTCTCTCCTTTTGCGAGCCACTATCTGCATAACCAAGACAGAGAGATTGTTTCGAAGTATCGAATTAGTGAGAAGCAGATTTCAAACGCCGCGCTTCTTGTTCAGCTTAACAGCAGCCTTTTTCTGCTGGATGGAAAGACTAGCGCTGCCGAACGCATCCATTCGATTATTGATGACATGATCGGGTCATCGGATGAGGAAGATGCGGTCGCTAGATGGGCGTACCAGCAGATGGATTCGCGGCGACTTAAGGTTGCTGGAAATTCAGATGACCCGAATCATCCTGGAGTGCTATTGGAGATTAATCCAGACAAGGATTTGGCAGAAAAGCTAGAACAGCATAAAGCAATGCTGGAAGATGCGAATCCGAGTCAATCTCTTGCTTTTTATACGTGGGCGCACAACGGATGGGAAAAGGGTGCTCAGTTTAACGATGACTTCGATTCAATCAACGCCGCTTTGGCTCATGCTAAGAAACTGATAGATGGTGACGGCGCGGCCTTGTTTCTCCGTGATGCGTGTGAATACACAGTTGCAATTGCTCTTCGAGACTATTTGGATGGACTTTCGGAATCCGAGCTCGAATGGTGTTACGAGTTTGTTTCGGAATGCCTAGGTGCCGCAAATGCGTATCCCCCTCATCGAGAGTCTTCTCTTGAGGCACTTGTCAAAGCTTGCGTTTTGTCTGCGGCTCGGGGAGTGGGCGAATTTCCGACTCTTGTTGCAAGGCTGGTCGTTGGTTCGGATAGAGCTTTGCACTCGATTTTAATAGAGGCTATAGGAGCCTATTATTCAGGGAATGTCCGTGCAATCGAGGCCTTTCTAGTTGGGTATCTTACAGCTGGTAAGTTCTGGGATAAGAATCGGAAGGACGCTTTGCGGGTTCCCGTTCCAGAGCGTCGGTTGAGTAACGATAAATCGATGGAATTACTCCTTGAAGAATATCCGCGATTGCCGGAACGAATCATCGCCATGGATCTTGGTGTCTCTTATTTGGAAAACTACGTTGTCTACAATCCGAAACACCTTGCGACGTGTTTCGTCTTGGTGGCAGCTTGCAGCAAAGACGGGTGCGATCCATTTGCTATAGAAGACTATATAAAGGCGACTTCATCTGGGCTGATGGCCCACCGAGACGCCTCATGGATTTTTGATTCTCAGGTTCGCTTTGTGCGACATGTTGCGATGTGGTTAATTGAGACAAAGCCAAGTTGCTTTCGTCGTATTCTTGCCGAGATTGCTCCGCTGTTGCTTCAACAATATGTGGGTGGGCGTTTTCTGTCTGAATTACTCTATGCCCGACTTCGGGGGAGGCTGGACGACTCGCTATTCTTCGCGTATTGGAGCGAGACTTATGAAGCGTGTTTTTCGGTCAATGTTTCATTCGATAACAGAAGCAATCCCGACGATTTGCTAGAAGCGTTGCTTTTTGCGGATCCGTCTTGGTCCCATAACGAGTTTGAGTCATTTTTGGGCTACGACCGGTGGGATGGCTTCTTCTCCAAGGTCTCACGGCGACAAAAAGGGACTGCAGCTCTGACATCGTTCGCATATCTGCTGCATGAGGTTGTACCCGAGCGCCTGGAAAAGGGCCTCCACTGGTGCGCGATGGTTATCCGCAACGGGGTCAGCCTCTCTTCTTCGCGACTCGATTCAAATATGCAATATCATCTCGAGGAAATTTGTGCTCGTGCCGCTGAAGAGCTGGGGTCAAGGATGGCTCGGCGGGGGGTGCTGGGAGGCGATCTGCGCGTCGTCCTCGACTTCCTTATCAACCAATTCGATTCGTCGCGCGCGTATCGTTTGCGAGATTTGATAGAGGGGAACGGCGCATGACGGCTTCATTGGTTAAATTTAACGACATTGGTACGACATTGGCGGGATGCACTTTGTGTGGCGATATGATGCACGGGGAGCTCGATACTTCAACGCTGGGGGCCGTTACAGTCTGAAATGGGCCATCGAAAAAATTTGATGGCGAGCATTCGGTACATTGCCTACGATACGGGCAAGTCCCGAGGGGCTGCCGATCGGGCGCCTCCGGATGGCCGTCTGCCCCTGCCCTGTAGAGGGCCCCGGGGGTATTGCCGCCGGGGACGCTCGCCGCTCCGGACGACTGTTAAGCGATGCAGTTTAACTTTCATTGATCGTTCTAGAAACGTTGGATTTATAGCGTATTCCGAAAGTGCGGGGGAAATTCGAAACTCGCCGAGCACGCTCCGTTATTTGTCAGCTAAACCGCAGATCGCGGATATCCAAATCCCAAGTCTGGTCGACAGGAATCTGGTTTTACCCGCGCTTACGGAATTGCCCGTCGAAAGTGTGCGACATAATCTGGAACCCCTGAGCACAACGGCCTTTTCCAACAAAAGAGCCGCAGGTAGAGCCGCTGTGGCATTCCAGTGTGGTTGGCCGGCTTTTCCTGCCGATATTGTTCTTGTCCTATACAGTTGCTATCATAGTTTTACCGCAGAGGTAAAACTACGATAGGAGGTGGTCATGCAGGTCAATTACAGGAACCGTCAAATCGAGAAGATCTGTACGGACGCCTCCGCTGCAACCAAGAAATACGGTAAACGAACGGCGGGGCTTATTCATCAACGCGTCGACGAGATCTATGCCGCCGTTTCTGTCGAGATGCTCGTTCAGTTTAGGATCGGGCGATGTCATCAGCTCGTTGGCGACCGTAAGGGCCAATTTGCGATGGACTTGGAACATCCCCTGCGATTGGTTTTTGAAGTTATTAGAGATGAGATTCAGATAGCGGAAATTCAAGAAATCGTTGACTACCACTAGCATGAGATTTGTAAACAGGAGAATGCTTAAGAGGTGAGAAGGCATGGCAAGGAGCAAGACTTATATCGCAACACCACCGGGAGCCACTATAAAGGAGCAGATTGAGTATCGCGGTATGAGCCAGCGCGAGTTTGCTAGGCGCATGGATTACTCCGAGAAGTTCATAAGTCAGCTTATAAATGGACAAGTTGAACTTACTCCAAATACCGCGCATAGGCTCGAGATGGTGCTGGGCGTTCCCTCGGTATTTTGGATGAATCTTGAGGCGCGTTATCGTGAGAAGTTGCTGCAGGTCGAGGACGAAAATTCTATCGAAGAGGATAAGCAGATAGCCAGGAAGTTCCCTTATGCACAAATGGCCAAACTGGGATGGGTCGAGCCGACGCGCTCCGTGGCTGTTAAAGTGGTCGAGCTTAGAAAATTCTTTGAGGTTGTTAGACTTACGCTGCTGAATGAAGACCGACTTGCTCCGGGAATCGCTTATCGTCGCCAGAAGGAAACCTCTGAATCCGAATATGCACTTTTGGCTTGGGCCCAGAAGGCCAAGATCGATGCGCGAGGAATAACGACCGGTAAGATCAATGTTGGTAAGCTTGAGGAATGTATTCCCAAACTCAGAAAGCTTACGTCTATGGATCCTGCAGATTTTCAGCCGCTTCTTGTGTCTATGTTGGCTGAATGTGGGGTCGCGACGGTCTTTTTGCCTCATCTTGAGCACACGTTTCTCAATGGTGCGACGTTCTATGACGGATCAAAGATTGTGCTCGCGCTTACGCTGCGCGGGGCCGATGCCGATAAGTTCTGGTTCAGTCTTTTCCATGAATTGGCGCATGTTATTAAAGGGCACATTGGACTCACTGCTGGGACTACCGAAGAGGAGGAACGCACGGCGGATGCTTTCGCGCGCGATACTTTGATTCCGCCAGAGGTATATGTTCAGCTCGTTGCTGGAAGCAAGACGTGTAGCTCCGTTGCGTCTTTTGCCGATGAGATAGGAATTGCCCCAGGAATTGTTGTGGGTCGCTTGCAAAAAGATGGGTATCTGCCATATAGCCAGTTGAATAGCCTCAAGGTCAGGTATCAGTTCGCAGAATAGAGTGCACATCTCCGAGAATTCCGGGTTTTCTATCGAGGTTTACCGTGAATGCGGGTGAAGAGCCGATGGCGCGCAGTCGTGGTCGCTGGAAGTTACGGTAAGATATTCTAAGTGATGCAGTCGCCGCGGACTCTACGTGAGGCGGTGACAAAGAAGGGTCGTTGTTCGGTTTTCCGGCAACGGCCCTTTGATGTTTCCGCGACAACTGGATATTGTCGTGGATGCCGTCTTTGTTGCTAGAACCCTGATGCGAAGTCATCATTTCGGAAGTGCTGGGAAAAAATCAGAAACCTCCGAGCACAACCCGATTCTTTGCAACAAAACCGCAGGTAGAAGCGTTGTCGCTATCCGGCGTGGTCGGCATGTTTGGAATTTGCCGCATACTACAGGTTTGAGTGGCTCTCTCAGTAGGTTTTCATGGTTCGGATTGGCTTTGGTTACATGACTTTTCTCGTAGTGGCGTAATTGATGCAGGTCTCCTATCTCTTGCTTAAGCGTTTTACTGTTGATGGCTATAGGAATTTTCCGCTCCGGTTACATTTAATTTTGCAGCTTCTCGTGATTACCAGTTTGCAGAAAATAACGTTAAAAACGGAACCGTGAAAACCGCACTTTTGATCGGCAGAAATGCGTCTGGTAAATCGAATTTCGGTTCAGCTTTATTCGACATTACGTTCGGCTTTCCAGAGGCATTCGATTATTCTGACCTGGATGATCGTCTGTTTTTAAATGCTGATTGCGGGCGAGGCACGGCACAGTTTACCTATGTCTTTGAATTTGACGGTCACGAAGTCAATTACTGCTATGAGAAGACTTCTCCGACTACTTGGCTTCACGAGACCCTATCGATTGATAAGAAACGAATTTTCGATTTTAATAATGCAAGTGGCGTTTTCGAAGAGAACCATCTTGAACGAATCGGTGCTGCTGGAATCAATTTTGAATTCTCCGATACTTCGTTGAGCCTTCTTTCTTATATAACGAGCAGTCTTCCGACCAATGTTTTAGGCGTTTTGGCGGAGTTACGACGATTTGTCTCGCGCATGAGGCTGATTCGCATGGACGTTTTTCGATTAAAAGGGTTTGAAACAAGAAAGGTAATCGACAAGATCATACGCGAGAACAAAGTTGCGGAATTCGAGTCATTTATTCGCAATTTTGGAGTCGATGAGTCTCTGATCGTTATTAAAGAGTCCGACGGCTCGCCTGTTCTGTATTTCAATCACCCTATGCGATGCATTCCGTTTGTCGAGGCATGTTCTAGCGGTACAAGAACCCTGGTTAAGTTGTTCTCTGAGCTTGAGCTAAACGAGTCTGCCAGTTTTTTGTTTATAGATGAGTTTGACGCTTTTTGCCACTTTGAGATGGCTGAGAGCCTTTTGAAGCTCTTTGCTTCCAAGACATCTTGTCAGATATTGTGCTCCACCCACAACACCTCGCTTGTTAAGAATGGTGTGATGAGGCCCGACTGCGTTTATCAAATCTCTGCAAAAGGGGGTATTCGAACCTTGGCCAATTCCACTGATCGTGAGTTGAGGCTCGGCAACAATATTGAGAAGCTCCTCCGTGCCGGAGAGTTTGACTAGTCATGAACAATGCGTCCGTAAAGAACGTCCTGCTCATTGTCGAAGGTGCTAAACGCGAGCCTCAGCTGATGGAGCGCATGTTTGATTCTTTTAGCCTCGCAGATGATCATCAAATTGTTCATGTCGAGATTAATGTTCATGACTTTCTTGATAAGTTCTTTCAAGAATACGGTTGCGATTTTGAGGCCGTTGATCTTAGGTCCTTTGTTGCCGAGCTTCTTCCGGATAAAGATGATGCGACAGAGCTTCTCGAATCCAGTTTTACTGACACCTTGCTCATATTTGACTTAGATCCTCAGGACAATCGGCACGATTTTAAGCGGCTTGAGCTAATGCAAGACTATTACTGCGATAGCACTGATATGGGTCAGCTATATCTAAGCTATCCGTCGGTTGAAGCATATCGTGATTTTGATCCCCTGAAGTATTCTGCCGCGAGTTCTACATCGAGTGTAGCTGTAACATGATGCGCCTGTGGGTCATCGTGAACTATGAGCGTGAGCCGTGGGTGATGGACGAAGGTACCGTGCGCATTACGTCTGACATGAACGTGCGCGCGGCGGTGGGAAGCTTTGACATTTTTGATGCAACGCTGCCCGCATTGCCCGTGCTGGAGCCCGGCAAACTGGTGATGGAGGTCAAGCTTACCGAGTTTTGCCCGCAGCCGGTGCGTGATATGGTACCGCCGAGTGTGGGTTTGGCCAGGTCGACCCTGCCAAGATTGGTCTGTCGCTGCTCGTGGCGCTCGCCATGGGCATCCTGATCTATTGCGTGTACAAGCGCTTTTTTACCGGCGTGGTGTACTCGTGCAGCTTTGCCGTGACGCTTGTGGGCATGTGCGTGCTCACCTGCATGGTCACGCTCGCGATCTCGACCAACGTGGTCATCTCGCTCGGTATGGTCGGTGCTCTGTCCATCGTCCGCTATCGTACGGCGGTCAAGGACCCGCTTGACCTGCTGTATCTGTTTTGGGCCATTACCACGGGCATTACGGCGGGTGCCGGCATGCATGCGCTCGTGGGGCTCACGGCGGTGGTGATCGTGGTGATGATTGCCGGCTTTGCGAGCCACCAGGACAAGGCGCGCGTGTACATGATGGTCATTCACTACACGGGCCAGACCACGGGTGACGACATTGTGCGCGCCTTTGGCCGCACCAAGTTCACCGTCAAGTCCAAGACCATGCGCGGTGACAAGGTCGAGATGGCCGTCGAGGTGTTCTCGGACGATGTGGATATGCCCTATGCCGACGCCATCCGCGCGCTCGACGGCGTTTGCTCGACCTGAGTGGGCCGATTTGGTTCGCATGCCGTCTTCACGGGTATCATGGTGAAAGCGATTTCAACGACAGGGGTGCTCGTGGTAAAGATGAAGGATGTGGCCGAGCTGGCCGGCGTTTCGAGCGCCGCCGTCTCGCGCTACCTCAACGGTGGATATATCTCGACGGACAAGGCCGAGCGCATTAAGAAGGCGATTGAGCTGACCGGATACGTGCGGTCCAGCCAGGCTCGCGCGCTGCGCACCGGCTCCACCAGGCTCATCGGCGTCATCGTGCCCAAGATCAACTCGGAATCCGTGAGCCGCATTACCGCCGGCATTGGCCAGGTGCTCGGTCACCGTGGCTACCAGATGCTGCTTGCAAACACCGACAACGCGGCCGATCGCGAGCTCGAATACCTCGATTTGTTCCAAAACCACCCAGTTGATGGCATTGTGTTGGTTGCAACCATGATCACCGACGAGCACCATCGGGCGATTGAGTCGTGCCGCGTGCCCATCGTTCTGATCGGCCAGAATGTCGAGGGCGCGGCGTGCGTCTATCACGACGATTACGAGGCCGCCTTTGAGCTGGGCCATGCGCTTGCGGGCCGTGTGGACGGCAAGATTGCCTACATTGGAGTTACCGAGGAGGACCGCGCGGCCGGCTATGACCGCCGTCGCGGTTTTGAGGCCGGCTTGCGCGCCGCGGGCGTGGCGCTTGATCCGAGCCTGATTCGCCTGGGCTCGTTTACGCTCGACTCGGGCTATGGTGCGGCGAGTGAGCTGCTTTCCGTCGCTCCCGATGTTTCGTTTATCGCCTGCGCGACCGACACCATGGCGGCGGGCGCGCTGCGCGCCATCGACGAGGTTCGAGGCATGGGCGAGGGCATACACCGCGTAAGCGGTTTTGGCGACAACGCGTTTTTGCGCGCGCTGACGGGCGGCATTCCCACCGTGCACTATGGCTACCTGACCAGTGGCATCGAGGCGACCAATATGTTGCTCAACACGCTCGATGGCGTGGAGGGGGAGAGCGGTCTCAAGACGCTCAAGCTCGGCCATCAGCTTATGAATGTCTAGGTCTTGGGCACGTCTGTCTGCCTCTAAGTCGCCTTGTTTTGCCGTAAAACTACCATTCGCCGGCTTTTTCCTACCGTTCACCCTACTATGAAAACGATTACAGACATATGAAACTGAAAACGATTACAGTGTAAGTGTCAAAGATGGCCGGGTGCACATGCGCCCGTTGGAGGAAAGGGAAGTCATGGACTACCGCAAATCAGCCCAAGAGGTGCTCGACAACGTCGGTGGCGCCGACAACGTTGTTTCGGCCGCGCACTGCGCCACGCGTCTTCGCCTGGTGATTACCGATAATTCCAAGGTTAACAAGGAGGTCATCGAGAACGTCGACGGCGCTAAGGGCGTCTTTGAGGCCCAGGGCCAGCTGCAGATTATTTTTGGCACCGGCACCGTCAACAAGGTCTACGAGGAGTTCATCGCGCTCAGTGGCGTCGAGGCTGCCACCAAGGCCGAGGTCAAGGAGGCCGCGGCGCAGCAGCAGAACATCTTTATGCGTGCCATTAAGGTGCTCGGCGACGTCTTTGTCCCCATCATCCCTGCCATCGTGGCTTCGGGCCTGCTGCTGGGCATTATGAGCGCCCTCAACTTTATGGCCTCCAACGGCTTTATCGCGCTCGACACCAATAACTTTATCTATAAGATCGCCGACCTGGTCTCGGGAACGTCCTTTGGCATTCTGCAGATCCTGATCGGCTACTCCGCCGCCAAGGCCTTTGGCGCCAACCCGTATCTGGGTGCCGTCGTCGGCGGTGCGTTCATCAACTCCTCGCTGCAGAGCGCCTACACGGTTGCCTCCGAGGGCGTTCAGACCATGGTCACCGTCATCCCCGGCGTGTACAGCTTTGAGTGGGTCGGCTATCAGGGCCACGTGATCCCCATCGTTATCGCCTGCGCCATTCTGGCCTTCCTCGAGAAGCGCCTGCACAAGATCGTTCCCGAGATGTTCGACCTCTTTGTGACCCCGCTCGTCTCGGTGTTCGTGACCGTGCTCGTGACGCTCGTTGCCGTCGGCCCCATCTTTGTCTGGGCCGAGAACGCCATCCTCGGTCTGATCCAGGCCCTGCTGACCCTGCCCTTCGGCATCGGTTCCTTTATCGTCGGCTTGTTCTATGCCCCCACGGTCGTTACCGGTATCCACCAGATGTACACCGCCATCGACCTGGGCCAGCTCGCCCAGTACGGTGTGACCTACTGGCTGCCCATCGCCAGCGCTGCCAACATCGCACAGGGTGGCGCCGCGCTCGCCGTTGCCTTTAAAACCCGCGATGCCAAGATCAAGGGCCTGGCGCTTCCTTCGGCTCTGTCCGCCTTCATGGGTATTACCGAGCCGGCCATTTTTGGTGTGAACCTGCGCTTCTTTAAGCCCTTCATCGCCGGCTGCATCGGCGGCGGTTGCGGTGCCCTGGTCTGCGCGCTCACCTCGCTTGCCGCTTCCGGCACCGGCGTTACCGGCATCTTCGGTATCCTGCTGTGCCTGGCCCAGCCCGTGCAGTACGCGATCATGTTTGCGGTCGCCGCGCTGGTTTCCTTTGGCGTCTCGTTTGTCCTGTACAAGGACGAGCCCAAGGCTTCCGGGCAGGCCTAAGAGCTTTTGATTGAGGGGATGCCCGCGGGTTGTATGCTCGCGGGCGTTTCCCGTATCTGGTGCCGATCTTTGGCGCCTTGTTACTTTCGATCCGTTAGGACTTTGATATGTCTAATGCCCTTGGGCGCGATCTTGCACAGCTGGTCGCCGCTGTTGACGCCGCCGCCTCTGAGTGCGGTCATGGCGCGTATGGTCAGCGCTTTCATATTATGCCGCCGGCGGGCTGGCTCAACGACCCCAACGGTCTTTGCCAGGCAGATGGCGTATTTCACGCGTACTTTCAGTATGCCCCGTTTGATGTGAACGGCGGCGTCAAGATGTGGGGCCATGCGACGAGCCGTGACCTTATGACGTGGGACTACGTTGGCGCCCCGCTGCTGCCCGACGAGCCGTTCGATTGTCACGGCGTGTATTCGGGCTCCGCGCTTGCCGAAGACGGTCGCATTCGCGTGCTCTATACGGGCAACGTTAAGCTTTCCGATGCTGACGGTACGTACGATTACGTCAATACCGGCCGCCGCGCCGATACCGTCTATGTCGAGAGCGTTGATGGCCTTGCCGGTCGGGAGTTCAGCCAAAAGCGCGTGGTGCTGACGTCCGAGGATTATCCCGAGGATTTGACCTGCCACGTGCGCGACCCCAAGGTGTGGCGTGACGCGGACGGGCGTTATCACATGGTGCTGGGCGCGCGTCGTCGCGTGGATGGGCCGCATGTCGATAGTCGATTTTGCGCCATGCACGGTGAGGGTGCCGGGCGCGATGTGGGCGAGATCCTGGTGTATGGCTCGGCCGACATGCTGAGCTGGGAGCTCGAGAACCGTGTGTCTACGCCCGAGCGTTTTGGCTTTATGTGGGAGTGCCCCGGCTATATTGAGCTCGATGCGAATGGCGATACCGCTGCATTTTTGTCGTTCTCGCCCCAGGGCCTTGAGGGCGGTCGTTGGGACCGCAGCAATGTGTATGCCGCTGGCTACATGCCTGTATCTGGCGACATTACGGGTGGCAAGGACGCTTATGAGCTGGGCGAGTTCCGCCTGTGGGACGCCGGTTTTGACTTCTATGCGCCGCAGGAGTTCACGGCCGAGGACGGTCGCCATATTCTGATCGGCTGGATGGGCATGCCCGATGAGCCGACCTATGGCAACGCACCGACCGTGGTGTGCGGCTGGCAGCACTGCATGACGGTGCCGCGCGAGCTTACGGCCGGTGGCGGCGGCGTGGTACTGCAGCAGCCGGCGCGCGAGATTGAGCACCATTATGCCTCGGTGCGTGTAGGGGAGGGCTCGTTGGAGGTTGCCGGCGATACCTGCTTTGACGTTGTTGTCGACGGTGTTGACGGTGCGTTCACCGCGACCGTTGATGGCGAGCTGAAGCTGGCGTTTGTGCCCGCCGAGGGCGAACTGTCCGCGCGCTTTGAGATGCGATTTACCGATGGGGGTCGCACTTCTGCCGGTTGTGGTCGTACCGTGCGCTGGGAGCCCGTCGACGAGGTTCGTAACGTGCGCATTGTCGGCGATGATTCGTCGGTCGAGGTGTTTGTGAACGATGGCGCACTCGTGTTTTCGACACGCATCTATCCCGAGGCCTATGGCGTGTCCGTTGACGCCCCGGGTGCGAACGTAAACTACCATACGCTCAGCATTTAGGCGAGTCGTCGCATATCGGCGCTATACTGCAGCCGTTGCCCACGATGCGGGGAACACCCGCATCGTGGGTTTTTGCTTATGAAGGGACGGTGCCGCGTGGATGTACAGCAGCTAGAAGAGGCCTGGGCTTTGAGGTCCAGTGCGCGCGAGGCGCGTCTTGTTGCGGCCCCGCATGTGCCGGCGGCTCTGTCGCTGTTGGGTATTGTGCGTCCCGGTGACCGTCTGGCGGCCTTTGCGGACGACTTTGCCGATGCGTTTGCGCGCGGCTTTGATGGCTGCGATGTCGCGCTGGTGGGTTCGCCGTCCGTCGAGGCGTTTGCCGCCGCGTCCGAGAACTTTGATGCTTCGTTTGATGCCGAGGGGCCGCACCTGTGGTGGTTTGTGAACTCTATCGGCGGGTTTGGTCTGCGCGTTCCCGACCTTCGCGCTCTGGGCCGCGCAGCGCGTGAGGCCCATGCGCTGCTGGTTGTGGACAACACCTTGGCGTCGGCTTTTGGCTGCGATCCGCTGCGGCTGGGTGCTGTGCTGTCCCTCGAAGCGCTCGATCGCGTGTGTGCAGGTAGGGCTCCGCGCAAGCTCGTTGCCGCTTCGGTGGCGCGCTCTCAGCTCAAGCGCCATCGTGTGGATGCTGCTGCCGAGTGCGCGCACGTATTGTTTGCAGGCTGCGGTGCTTTGGCACTCGACCTTTCTACCGAGGAGACCGACGTGCTGGAGCGTGGGCTTTCCTCGCTTAACGCCCGCATGCAGGCGCATTTCGATCGCGCCCGTGCGCTGGCCGAGTATCTGGCCGCCAACGAGATGGTGCGCAACGTGCGCTATCCCGGGCTGAGCTCGCATCCTGACCATGCTGTTGCAACGGGAATCCTCGAGCATGGTTTTGGCCCGGCAGTTGAGTTTGACCTTATCGAGCGTAGTGCGGGCGAGCTGTTCGACGCTTTGCCGGGGGAGTTTCGCACATCGCCCGCCGGCGGCGCAACGACGCGCCTTTCGGCTCCACGCGGCAAGCAGGGGAGCACCATCCGCCTCTTCGCCGGCACCGACAATCCCTTGATAGTTGCGGCCACCCTAGACAACGCTCTTCGCAACTAGCTAAATCATCCTCAACTCCATAAGTTGCGGTGAAATAGGGATTGATTTACGGCTTTATCGGCATAAACAGTCCCTATTTCACCGCAACTTATGAGAAGGGGTTGTGCAGCTAAAAAGCCCCGTCCCAAATTGGCTACTCTTTGATGCTGGCGATGAGATCGTTGGCCCTTGTTGCAATTACTTGGTTGATCTCGCCCTGCAACGTCTCGTAGACTTCGATGGCTCGCTCTCCGGCGGGGGTGAGGGTGGATCCGCGGGCGCCGTCGCGCTCGATGAGCTTGCAGTCCAGCTGGCCTTCGGCTTCGTTCACAATGCGCCAGGCCTTGGAATACGCCATGCCCATGCTCTTGGCGGCACGGTTGAGCGAGTGCTCGCGGGCGATACCTTGCAGCAGCAAGACGCAGCCGTGGCCGAAGACGCCCGGCAGATCCTTGTCGCACGCTTGAATGACCAGCTTTGCCGTCGTCTTGTACTCCATCTGCTCCACGTCTCCCCGCTAAAGTGTTTGCTGGGCAAACGCAATGCCAGCGTCAAACCCTCGTGTGCTCTTCTTAAATCATGCATTGTAGCAGTCAAAGTGCGTTAAGATACTTCCCCAGTATTGGGCGCCCAAGGTTGGGCTGGGTCCTACGAGGCCTGCAGCCGACCGGTCGCATGGAAAAAGGAGAAACATGGCTACGTTCTTTCCCGGTGAGTCCCACACGTTTTCGGAGTATCTGCTGGTCCCTGGTTACTCGTCCTCGCAGTGCATCCCCAACAACGTCTCTCTTAAGACGCCGCTAACCCGCTTTAAGCGCGGTGAGAAGCCGGCAATCACCCTGAACATCCCCATGGTTTCCGCCATCATGCAGTCCGTCTCGGGCGTCGACATGGGTGTCGCGCTCGCTACCGAGGGTGGCCTGTCCTTCATTTACGGTTCCCAGAGCGCCGAGTCCGAGGCCGCTATGGTCAAGGCCGTCAAGGATCACAAGGCCGGCTTTGTTCAGTCCGATTCCACGCTGACCCCCGACATGACCATGGAGCAGGTCATCGAGCTCAAGGAGAAGACCGGTCATTCCACCATGCCAGTCACCGACGACGGCACTCCCAAGGGTAAGCTCCTGGGCATCGTCACCAGCCGTGACTATCGCCCCAGTCGCGATGACCACCAGACGAAGGTCTCCGAGTTCATGACCCCGCGTGAGCAGCTCATCGTGGGCGACAAGAACATCAGCCTCAAGGTTGCCAACGACGTCATCTGGGACAACAAGCTCAACGCCCTGCCCATCGTCGACGACAACGATCACCTGATGGGCATCGTCTTCCGCAAGGACTACGACAGCCACAAGACCAACCCCAACGAGCTGCTCGATAACGACAAGCGCTACATGGTCGGCGCCGGTATCAACACCCGCGACTATGCCGAGCGCGTGCCGCTGCTCATCGAGGCCGGCGCTGATGTCCTGTGCATCGACTCTTCCGAGGGCTTCAGCGAGTGGCAGAAGCGCACCATCGAGTGGATCCGCGCCAACTACGGCGAGGACGTCAAGGTCGGCGCCGGTAACGTCGTCGACGCCGAGGGCTTCCGCTTTTTGGCCGACTGCGGTGCCGACTTCATCAAGGTCGGTATCGGCGGCGGTTCCATCTGCATCACCCGTGAGACCAAGGGTATCGGCCGTGGCCAGGCCACCGCGCTGATCGACGTCTGCCGCGCTCGCGACGAGTACTACGAGGAGACCGGCGTTTACGTGCCCGTGTGCTCTGACGGCGGTATCGTCTACGACTACCACATGACGCTCGCCCTTGCTATGGGTGCCGACTTTATGATGCTGGGCCGTTACTTCGCCCGCTTCGACGAGAGCCCGACCGAGCGCGTCAACGTCAACGGCCAGTACATGAAGGAGTACTGGGGCGAGGGTTCCGCACGTGCTCGCAACTGGCAGCGCTACGACCTGGGTGGCGCCGCGAAGCTCAGCTTCGTCGAGGGCGTCGACTCCTACGTTCCCTATGCCGGTTCCCTCAAGGACGGCGTGGGCGGCACGCTCTACAAGGTCAAGTCCACGATGTGCAACTGCGGTGCCCTCTCGATTCCCGAGCTCCAGGAAAAGGCACGCCTAACGCTGGTCAGCTCTACCTCCATCGTCGAAGGCGGCGCCCACGACGTTGTCGTGAAGGATTCTCAGCAGAGCGTTTCCTATCGATAAGCGGCTTTCCCAAGCACCGCACCTTGCCGTTCAAACCGTCGCTCGCGTACCAAAGTACGCGTCGCTCCTCTTTCACGGCAATCTGCGGCACTTGGAAAACCCGACCATGCTTGGTCGGATAACAGATAGCGGTTGATTCACAACCACGTTATTTAGATAAAGCGAGATGCCTGCAAGTCGCAGGCATCTCGCTTGTTGTATTTGCTATCATCAGTCAAGTTAACCTTAGGGTTGGGCGGCTTGGCTTTGTTCGCTACAAGTTCCGCACGCAAAGAAGAGCACTTAATGTGCTCTTCGTCTTGCGCAGGACTGTCCGCAGTAGCGAATAAAGCCAAGCCGCCCGACCCCAGCTAAGATTAAAGGAGCTGATATGTGCGATTGCACAGATCATAAGGACGAGATCCCTGCCTACGACGCGCAGGCCATTGAGTCCAAGTGGATGAAGGCCTGGGAGGACTCCAACCTCTTTGCCGTCGACACCGACGACAGCAAGCCCAAAAAGTATGTGCTCGAGATGTTCCCGTATCCGTCGGGCGACCTGCACATGGGCCACGCGCGCAACTATACCATCGGCGATGCCATGGCCCGTCAGGCCCGCATGCGCGGATTTGACGTGCTGCATCCCATCGGCTTTGACGCCTTTGGCCTGCCCGCCGAGAACGCCGCCATCAAGCACAATACGCAGGCTGCCGCCTGGACGTATAAGAATATGGACCAGGCGCTTGCCACGATGAAGCGCATGGGCTTCTCCTACGATCTGGATCGCATGGTCAAGACCTGCAGCCCCGACTACTACCGCTGGGGTCAGTGGATCTTTGAGAAGCTGTGGGAAAAGGGCCTGGTCTACCGCAAGAAGAACCCGGTCAACTGGTGCCCCACCTGCAAGACCGTTCTGGCCAACGAGCAGGTCACCGAGGGCAAGTGCTGGCGCTGCGGCACCGAGCCCGAGAAGCGCGACCTTGAGCAGTGGTACTTCAAGATCACCGAGTACTCCCAGGAGCTGCTCGACGACCTGGAGAAGCTCCCCGGCTGGCCCGAGCGCGTCAAGCAGATGCAGGCCAACTGGATCGGTCGCTCAGAGGGCGCCGAGGTCGACTTTACCCTGTGTGACCAGGATGGCGAGCCCATCGAGGGCGACGAGGGCAAGATCACCGTCTTCACCACGCGTGCCGATACGCTCTTTGGCGTCTCCTTCTTTGTCCTTGCTCCCGAGTACGCTCGTCTGCACGAGCTCGTCGAGGGCACGGAGTACGAGGAGG